>Ga0214478_100591_pt1 | contig 20888 bp, 14 predicted proteins | sample M1_20Mar14CPVII9_2_FD_178001 | JGI IMG/M metagenome (GOLD analysis project Ga0214478, IMG submission 178001) | Marine eukaryotic communities from Monterey Bay, California, United States - M1_20Mar14CPVII9sort6BwellD7 | ecosystem: Environmental > Aquatic > Marine > Unclassified | place: USA...
TTGGCCATCAAGTGGGGGTATAGCAGCATGCAGGTGCTACAATAGTAGATGTTTGGCATTGTATGGATGTATAACAAAGTGATGAACACTCCCAGCATGATTGTAGGGCCCTCCACCATACTTTTACTGCCCCATGTTGGCGGGTTTCATGCCTCAGATCAGGAAAAAATCTTGATTTTCTGCCAACTCTCAGACAAGTTTGGCCATCAAGTGGGGGTATAGCAGTATGCAGGTGCTAGAATAGTAGATGTTTGGCATTGTATGGATGTATAGAGGTCAGTAACACCCTCAGTACCTCTTTAGTGCCTGATGCATGTCCAGCAGTACGATATTTTGAGTGATTTTACTCTCCTCTTTTTATTCCACTTGTAATCATTTCAGCCTTTTTATCATCATTGTATAAGTTAGCTTAGTAAGTACGATATCGTAGCTGATCAGTAGACCGTCTGAGGTTTGATATAAAGGCAGATACAATAATACTTTGTTGGCGTGGTTTTAAATACATAGTAGCGGTAGTACTTATCTTTAGTGTGATGATGATTGTTGGCGGCCAATAGAGGTGTATGGCATTTTTGTGACCACATAAGCCTGAGTTTGCAACACAAACTTAACAAAGCTTACTAAAGAAAAACTCTCTAGAGAGCCATTGATATAAAACAAGCCAATAAACAAATGTCAACTTCAGCTCCGCAATCTTCTAGTATATCAGATACGGCTGCACCTCATCAAAATGGTAAAAGTACTTCCAATGGTAGCACTACACAGCAACAACAACCAAACTCAAATAAACGAGATGTGAATCATAATTGGGAGGCAGTCGATGGATCGTCAGTATGGCAAGATGTACAGGAAGATGACGATGGTAATATATTAACAAATTCATCACATCTAAGTTTAGCAGCACAGATACGACAACGACGGCATAGGCTGGCATCTACAGATTTAGCACGTAGCTCCAAACGTTTAGTACGGCATATGTTACGACATGTATACTTAGTATTAGATTGTAGTAGATTAAGTAGAGAGAAAGACCCAGCGTTACCTCCCGCAAGGATGAGATTGGAAACTACTTTAAGTTTGGCAAGTGAATTTGTTAATGAATTTTATGATCAGAATCCATTAGGTCATTTGGGTGTGGTGCTGGTTCAAGATGGAGAGGCGGAAATGTTAACAAGTTTGGCTGGTAGTCCCAAGAAACACAAATTGGCATTAAGTGCAGCGATTGTTACCGAATTAGGCAAGAAGAATGGACCTGATACTGGTGGTGAGTTTAGTTTACAGAATGGTATTGAAGTTGCTGGAAGATCATTAGGATACGCTCCACGATATGGTAGTCGAGAAATTATTGTAATGATGAGTGCACTGGCGACTTGTGACCCTGGTGATATATTAGGAGAGACATTACCCCGGTTATTACATGCGGGTATACGAGTTAGTACTATATCTTTACAATCGGAGGTACATATATGCAAAAAGTTAGCTGATGCTACTGGTGGCGTGGCCGGTGTTTGCTTAAATACAGGACATTTACGCGATCTCATCATGGCTCATGCTATCCCTCCTCCAGTGAATGCTTCAGAACAAGACGATGAGAACAATACAAATGATAATGGAAAGAAGAGATCTCAAATACCTAAAGTGACTTGTGAATTTGTCGAGATGGGATTTCCTTCTCGTGAGGGGGGCGATGTTCCAACACTGGTACATAGTTCAGGAGGTGCTCCGAAAGACAGAAATGGGGATGGTGGTGTTGCATTTGCAATTAACCCAGCCACTGCCGATGATCGAAGGTCAAATCGTCTTATTACCTTTGCAAGAACTGGTTATGTTTGTCCTAGATGTAAATCTCGTTGTTCAGATTTGCCATCCGATTGTGCAGTATGTGGACTAAGATTGATCTTGGCACCACATTTGGCTAGGACATTCCATCATTTGTTTCCAGTTAGACCTTTTGAAGAGTTGGACGAAGCAGAGGTTATTAGTAGTAGGAGTATTACAAAGAAGGATAATGGCGGTACTACTGATATGGAGGTAGAAAATGGCAGTAGTAGTACAAATGGAAAGAAGGGATTGGAAGCTCTACCGATATTATCTTCTTCGGCATTTACACCACCGTCATCTATTTCTTCTTCAAATATAGCAAACTTTGTGGTATCATCATCGTCATCACAAGTTGTGAACGACTCACAACAGACAACACAATCAAAGATTATTAACATTGGTCCATCCATCATAGCAAACTCGGCAGATTGTGATAGATGCTGCTTTGGTTGTCTTAAAGTTATTGGCTGTAGACCAGTGAAAGAAGCTACTAACAAAAAGTCAAATGGATCAACTAGTGGTAATGATAACACAGAAGAGGGGGAGGCAATACTACGGTTTCAGTGCCCAGAATGTCACAATGTCTTTTGTCCTGATTGTGATGCCTTCTTGCATGAGACTCTTCACAATTGCCCTGGATGTCTGTGCAACTGAAAGTACTATTACATAGATTATAGAAATAACCAGAAATAGGAAAAGTTGATACAACACTACAACTTCGTAGTTCGTGATCATAACTTGGGCTCTAATGCTATTATTGGAACGGGAAATATACTATTAGGGAAATCTTCTTGCACAGTTTGATATACCACCCTCAATCCAGCAAGTTCTATTATTGCTAAAAGGTACGAGTGACTCCTTGTAACGCTGCTATCGCTTCTATCGACAATGAATGCCTCATCCTCACATGTATTATCCTTGATTACAATCACTCCATTCTTTGTTACACCTTTAGCACACCTCTTTAAAAAGTCTATGAAATCCTCATCAGTTAGATAAATGACAACCCATTGTATCCAAATAATATCATAGTAGTTTTCTTTAGGTTCAAACTCTTGCAACCCCTGACAAAAGTATCGACATCTTGCCGAGTATTCATCATCCAAGTATTCTGGAGCAGCCTTGAGGAGACGTGGTGATGGCTCAACTAGATCACATTGAGTAATACCAATTGGTAATAATAAACCTTTCGATACTCTGCCAATACCAGCACCACATTCACATGCATGTGTCGATTGTCCATCATTCTCTTCCTTTGTTAGTTTTAATTGTGGCCGTATAGTTGTTGTCATGTGTTGTAAAAACTTAGTAGAACCTTCAATATCTCGTTTGGATAAGTTACTAAAGCCTCCAAGGACACCATCCACTGAAGGAAAAAAAAAGGTGAGTTATTAGCATACGATATGCTATGTTGAGAGAAACAAAGCATATCCTTACCTGTAGCTGGACATGTTGTTTCATTCTCATAGTAATCATATCCCGTTTTATACCATTGTTGTTTAGTCGTTGTACTTTCACTCTCTTCTTTCCATTCAGATATTGATTCATATTTTAGATTTTCATTATCTGAATCTTTACCGTGTATGTAATTTCCTGCTCTATTCAGTATTGCTTGTATTTGATTTGTTATATCCATATCGATGTGAGATGTGCATATGATGTGCACAAAATTGTTGTTGATCTAAAATGACTATGATAACCGACACCAAATCACTAACGGGAGAAAGGACGTTAAATACTGATATATTAACAGTACTGATGATACATGAAATGCTTTTATTGCAAAGAATTGACGCTAGGATACTACCTTTGCCGCTACTTTATTTCATTCCATTGCCCACTTTACACTTTTCCAATAGCAATATTGCTCTGAAATGCTTACATGTGGAATGTCTTAAAATCAATTTGCGTGCAATGGAGGATTGAGCAATTGGCGGGCCGGTAGATATCATTCCTTTGATACTGTTTGATATCCGTATAGTGATTTGCTGCTGAAGATTGTTGTCAAGAGAGTGCGGTTAGAACAACATAACCACTTGCAAATGTTTTGATTACAGTGCAGTAGACGAAGAGGTTGTACCTTCTTTGGCATTAGTTAGCTACTACTATAATATCATCGGTAGCATTGTTAATTAATTATATCAGCTATGTCATGGCTTGATACTGTATCTAGTATAAGAGTCCAGCGGGTATTAGTAATTGCAATAGGTTTAGTATCATTGTTGAATTTAATTGCATTTGATACACATAAAATTACATCAACCAAATTATCATTGGATAGATCAATTACAGTTACTACTACTAATACAACAACAAAGCAAATCATTGCCAATAAGCATGGTAATGTCACCACCACACACACCAAAGAAAAGGAGAAGGAGAAGAAGCTTGAATTTTGTGGTCATTGCAATTTTAATCCGCGGAACTCCTGTAATGAACGTCTACAATACCTAATGGATAGATATAAAACACCCGAGGATGAGGCAAAGGAGAGCTTAATGTCAATATGTGGTATTGATTATGATACAGAGCCATATGTTTTGTTACACGCTGGACCACACAAGACGGGAACGACTAGTATACAATCCTTCTTATATACATCATTATTCAATAATGCAACATACCTACAACAAGATAAGTTTGCTATACCTACGTTTGATGATCTACCTGGTATATTCGGCGGTGACGGACCCATGCTCAACTTTGCCCATTGTATGCTCAAAGATTTTGCCAAAGACGGTGGTCAAATGAACGTCGGCATGTGTAACAAACTACGAGGTGATAAATCACCATTCCCGAGGTTCCTAAAGAAACATTACAATCAATCACATCATGTATTACTTGTTGCAGAAGATTTAGATCGTCTTACTATAGATCATGGTAGGATACAGTATTATCTACAACCGTATCGACGGTTCAAAGTTGTGGTGACATATCGAAGGATGCATGATTGGCGTAAGTTTATACTTGTCTTGTTTTCAAGTGTAATGTGCGTGTCATATATACGCGTATATCTCACATGTGCCATCTACATCACAGTGCCATCATGGTATAATCAAATAGTTGAGCTTTACCTCGGGAAGTATATTGCCAACGAAACTCGTTATCCATCATTTGTTGAGTGGATAGATTATGATTATGATCACTTTAGAAGAGTACATGCAATGGAGGTAGCTCGACGATATCAAGAAAGTAACAAATTTGAATCAGTGGATATTGTGAACATGCACGATGGTGTAGGATTCTTGGAAGACTTATTCTGTAACTACCTCCCGTTTGCCGATGCTACCTGCCAAAGTATAAAAGATGGTGATAAGCCAAAGAAGAAAAACATTGGCAAGACATATGAATACGAAAGATTGGCAACAAAAGCGCAACTATATGGCAAAATAAGTAATAAAGACGCACCCAAAGTAGCAAATCGACTAAAAATTGAAGTAGTCAAGAGGGGTATATTCAAAGATACTGATGACTACCCAACAATATGCCTCAATCAAACCTTCTTGGATAAGTTGCTTCAAACAGAAATGGATCAAGAAAGAAAGTACTTTCCACAGTGGTATGAGTCTCAAGGTGGAGATGCTGGATTGAGAAAGGCATTTGATAAAGCCAAACCCAAACTCTGCTCCATGGATGAGGAGAAGATACTTGCATCGGGTATACTAGATTCGATATTTGAAGAGATTAACAGATGACATATACACACAAAATCAAGTAGCTAATGATATTTCAGTTTAAGCTAACCAAAGATATCATCAATTACACTCGAAGACTTTTTCCGCTTCTTGGACTTCTTATCTTTCTTCTTTGACTTCTTCCGCTTCTTCACCTCTATTCCTTCACTCGAGTTATCATCCTGGGTAGTCGTCTCTAATGCAGTTACAGATGTATCGATTGCTTTAAGATTCAGATGTTCATGTTGTGGCAATTGTTCTTCATTGGCACTGCTACTAAAAAGATCATCTTTAGTTGTACCATCTACCTTCGACTCCGGCTGTTCCTTTTTCTTCTTCTTTCTCCTTTTCTTCTTCTTGGATGAAGATGAGTCGGTCGCAGAAATAGTCTTCGTGCTTTCTCGGTGCTGTCGTATTCTAGCCATGTTAGGGTCAACTCCATCAGATGATTTGATTTGTGCTAATGAAGAATCACCACTACTCTTGTGCATACTGACAAGCTCGCCCATATCACTGGTATCATTTATACTATCAGCGGGGAGCTGCATTTCATCATCATTTGCACTCCCATCATTATCACCGCCATCTCCTTCTTTTTGGCTGTCATTTGATACATTCTTCTGCATATCTGATTTAACAATACCAAATCTCAACCTGGCATTATCTAACCGGTTTCTCTTCACAAATTCATTCATTTGCTTTGTTATTGAATCTTGACTAACTTCTAAATATTGTGTCAATAGACTATTCCATTCTTGTGTTGTTGTTGACGATGCATCGCTGCTTGTATTCTTAATGCTCAGATTCTTCTTTGTTTTCTCAACTACAAATTGCGGTGATACTATATTCTTCAACATCTTCCAATCATCATTCATCTCATGCTTGGAACATGCTACTCTCAACTGAGGTACAACCTCCGACAATACAGAAACTACCTCTCTACCCAGATTGTGCAGTATGTGATGTATCCGTCCTAAGCAACCTAACGCGACTGTTAGAAATGGTACAAAGTATCCTCTACTTATTTCATGTAATATTGGTGATGTTGCATGTACTATCCGTGATATTGTTATTGGTAGAGATTGAGTAGTGAGTGTTTTTAATAGTTGTATGTTTATGATTATTTGTTGTAGCTGTTGTTGTTGATGTGCATCTTTGTTTTGTGATACTATTTTCATAGATGTTTGACTTTGCTCTAATGTCCACTCTTCTTCTTCCTTTGCTCTTCTTTTACGTACCATATAGTCGACATCTTGATGTTCCCCATCATTATCATCAAGCAGCAAAGCAACAAGACTTTTCAATTCATGCATCTGATTAGACACTAATTCAAATGATGGCAATTGTTTCAATGAAGATAACACCATCGACATACGTTGATAATATTTACATCTTCTATGTTGATGATAATTCCTTTCGAGGAGTAATGATAGTGTATGTATATCAAGGTCGAGTGCTTGATTCATCATATATTTACTGGTTGGTGTAGGTACTTTGCAATGGGGTATCTTATCTCATTCGCTGTAAGGCCACTTCTTCCCAACCTAATGTTGCTAGATAATAGATATATAATAATCCACCTACTCCTATCACCAATTACTAGCAGTGTACAAATTACGACCATTCCACACAAAATTATGAGATAGAGTTGAGAGGACTGAATGGATACCCCTGTAAAGAGTTTCTATTGCATGAAAACTAGACATTGCAATAGAGCTCGCTCTACTAGAGATATCTCCTACTATCGGCCTCTTCATACCTTGCATTATACCCTATCATTCCTAAACAACAGCAATAATAGTATGCAAGTAGGATCATCGTCCGCTATGATAGCGGATACATCAACTCTTAAATCTGCTCAACTACAAGCGATTCAACAAATGCTATCATCAAATATTGATGATTCTAAAAGCAAATCATCCTCTGCCTCTAATAATACCAATCCATACAGTATTAACAATTCAGCAACTAATACAAACAACAACAATTCTAATAACTCCAATCCATGGAAGATATTAATCTACGATAAGCACACTCGAGCAATAATTTCACCATTACTATCTGTATCCCAATTACGTGCCCAAGGCGTTACCTTACACTTATTACTACATTCCGATCGTGAAGCAATACCAGATGTACCAGCTGTATACTTTGTACAACCCACACAAGAAAATTTATCATTAATCGCACGTGATTGTTCGAAACATTTATATCAATGTACACATTTACATTTTAGTACAAGAATGGAACGACCGGTAATGGAAGAATTTGCTAGATTGGTAGTAAATACCGGAGGATTAGATAACATTGCATCAGTGCATGATCAATTTGTTGAATTTGCATGTATGGAAAATCGATTATTTACATTAAATGTTACTAATAGTTACGTGTTGTATAATAATCCGGGTGCTACGGAGAATGATATGGAATTGGCAATGAATGGTATTGCCAATGGGTTGTTTAGTGTTGTTGCTACCTTGGGTAGTGTACCTGTTATTCGTTGTCCTAGGGTGAGTATTATATGTGTTGGTGTAGTTTGATATGTGTTACTATCATGTTGATCTATTATCTATTGCTCATATTGCAATGTTCATCCACAATTGTAGGGAGGAGCACCAGAAATGGTAGCAAGGAAGCTTAATCGTTTAATCACTGAACACCCTACCCTCATACGGTCCAAGGATGGTAGACACCAGACACATCATCGACCAGTATTGGTAATTATGGATAGGAATATGGATCTAATCACGCCAGTTCAACATGCCTCGACATATCAAGCATTAATTGATGATGTTTTGGAACATAAGGCTAATCGTGTCGAATTTAATGTCAAACCTGATGCTAATGATGAGGGTAGTAGAAGGAGAAGAGCACCACCAGTTGTTCGTAAAAAGTTTGATATCGATCCAGATGTTGATCCGTTCTACAGTCGACATAAGTTCCATCCCTTCCCCGAGGCGATTGAGAGTAACGGAGTTGAGCTTGAGGAAATTACTGCCAAGGAACAACAAATTCGCTCCAAGACTGGTGGAGGTCCTGATCCAACTAGTGGAGAGGGCGGTTCATCAGAGTTAGCCGCGGCAGTTGAATCACTTCCCATTCTATTAGATCGAAAGAAGAAGTTGGAGGTACATACTTCCATCTTGCAAGCCGCCATGAATGAAGTGGCCGCACGAGATGTTCCTCAGTTTTATGAATTGGAAATTGCACTTGCCACTGGAACGTACAAGAGCGATCCTACCAAGGCAAAGAATGATGTTAAGGAATTGGTTAGCGACGCAACTAAGGGAAATGTGAATGATAAGGTACGGTTGGTGATTGTTTATGCTTTATCGAACGGAGTTGGGAATAGTTCGGATATTGATGAGGTTGCACAGGCAATGAAAGAGTCTCTTGAGACCAAGGGCTCGACTGTTGGTGGTACCGAGGGTGAAGGAGGGGCAGCATCAGTAGAGGGAGGAGGTACTGCATCCCATGGAACCTTATCCAAAGATGATCGCGTTCGTCTTGATACTGGATTACGTGCCATTGAATACTTGAAGAAGTTACGTTCAATGAATATGATTGCCACCATGTCAGATATGATGCAAACAGAAGTCAGCGGTGGAGGTGATGTGGCATCAACTACCGATATGCTGTCAGGCTTAATGGCAAGAGCTACGAGTCAGGCTACCGGTCTCTTGGCCAAGGCAACTGACAAACTAGGTACCATGTTAGGCAAGATTCATAAACATCGGGCAACAATGGTCGTTGAAAACATCTGTGAAATGAGACCAAATACCGAGGATGATGAGTATCTCTACCTTGACCCACGTGTTAAGGGTGATGTTGATGTCGCAACGACGTTACGGAATGCTACCCGGGCTCCTGTTCGTGAGGTGATTGCATTCATGATTGGAGGGGGATGTTACGGAGAGTATCAGAATTTACAAATGGTTGCCGATGAAAGGCGAAAGGTAACATATGGAAGTACAGAGATTGTAGATCCCTGTTCATTCTTGGATCACTTGGCAAAGCTAGCTTAGATTTAAGTCTGTCTGTAAGTAACAGAACGGGCCAAAGCTTTACTGAACTCTCTGGGCTTTAGTCTAGTCTCTAACCTTTCCTCCCAGATATTTGTCGTCTATCAAGTGCTTACTGTCTTAGTAGGAAGGTAATAAATTTACCATTCATGATACTCACTATTCCAATAAATTACCTCTCAATTATTTTCAACAAAAATTTCTTTCACAAGGTAAATAACCATAACATCTTCCACCGGCAACCAATTATTAGTATCAAGTTATAATACCCCCTAAGTGTCAGCTCTTCATACCATTTCATTTAACTGTGCTTCTGAGGAGTCATTTATTTATCATGTCTTCCGCTATTACCGCCGCCCCCGCTACTAACAGCAAGCGACAAAAGACCGAGGATGGTAGCACCACAAACCTAGCCCATTTCAATCAGGACATTCTTGTGGCGATTGCCTCATATTTAAAAGCATCCGATATGGTGAATTTGGCCTTTACCAGCAAGAAATTTGGTTGCAAGAACCATATTGATAAATCATTGGTGGAGGTCTCAGCCGAGCGATTGCTGGATGCGCGTACGGAGTATGAGAAAAATGCTTTACCGCAGTATCAAGGGGAATCATCACTCACACTATTACGCGAATTAGAGCTCCTACGTTCTCCTTTGACTTTTGACCAGTTGATTGGACGTGGATTGGATACCAACCTTTTATCAACCAAACTAATATGCCCCGAGGAGAGATGTACAAAGGGAGCGGCAGTATGCAGTCGTCATATCATGAGATCGGGTAGACACTATGCTACTTTCAGGAAGTGTACATCTGGAGGTTGGCTTGATCACGTTCAATTTGGTATCATTAGACCAATCTCAAGCCAATGGGAAGAGAAGAACTTAGAAGAGTTCGATCCAACATACGATTTGTCTTGTCAACATCTTCCAGATTTGTTATCTGAAAAGAACAGTAGGTGGGGCGATGGTAGTGTGCATTGCTGTGCTTATAATTGTGGAACAGGAGGACATTGTATGTGGTCAAACTGGAAGCGAGAATGCGTTGATATTCCCGGCGACTATTGGAGGGGAATGCGGTTCCTAGGACGTAATGTCACCCTTGGTTTACTCCTTGATCTTGACGTTGGAACGCTAACCGTATACCACAACGAGCGCAAGCTTGGAGTGATGAAGAGTGGTTTATCTGGGGAATACTGTTGGTTTGTATGTCCTGATCATAATTATGATTCTGAGGCTCACATGTATGATAGGGGCGACATCACTATCAAAAGGGGTACTCCTCCTTCGGCCTGAGCATGTCTTTTGTGTGCCTTTGGTACTTCATGAGTGTTGTGTTAACCGTATGTCTGTGTAGAGAGAATGAGCAAGTATTAATATATTGGTATAAAATAAGTTTTTAGAAGTCCTTGAGGCCTCACATACGATAAGTTGTCACTCTCAGAACTTGTCTCGTGATCTCAAACTTTAAAAGGTGTATACGATCATTGGCCGGAAGATATCAAATAGAGATCAGAAAATTGTGGTCTGATGTAACACGCTCATATTAAAAGTGTAAGTGGATCAGTAAACGAAATTAGCCTTTCGGCCAAACTTCTTACTGCATACACTCGCGTCATCTAAATCGTCACTTCCTTCTTTGATATCAAACTTTCCTCTACACAACAAAAGTAGGTACTCACCATAGGTAATCGAACCGCAAAGCTGGTACGCCATAAAGCTTCAGGTTCAAAGGACAATGGCCAACACGAAGCTAAGTCAAAAGAAAATGTAGGGTGAAAGATTAGTATTCATTGTAACCTAACATCAAATGAAAACTGGTATATTGTTTCATTGCCACTTCATATACCCGCAAGATGATCCAATAAATATGTCATGGGAGGCATGTATTGGCAACGTGCAAACGTTTTACGGGATATTCAGTACAGTAAAAGGGTATGACTGGGTACTAACCTTGTCATAACTCCTCTCGGCTTGGTATATATCACTTTAAAAAAGATACAAGGCTGGTGAGAAAGTGTATCCTGAACATGAACTTTTAAAAAAGCAGAGCATAAATGTTTCAAGGAGAAAAGGGAAGAGAGAACGACCATAGTATATTGATCATATCCTCCAAAGTACACCCTTTCCCCAAAGAAAGTTTGTTCTAGCATGAACCGATTGCATTCCAGTGCACTATTGAGCGATGACCCGGCCACATGGTAAGCTGCCCAGTAAGTTTCATGCGACTATTTTGTCGTTCCCAGCATCCTGACATACACATATGAATCCTAGACTCACCTGTTTCTTTGGAGAGTACCCCAGCCAACTTGTGACATTTCCAACCGGATACATCACATTAAGTACAGGATAGCACCGTGATATCGAAATGCAGCAACCCCCCAGGACCCGCTCCGATGTCTTTACTGCCATATCCTGCCTTGGGAGGAACAACAAGCTTTCTTGTCCCACCAACATTCATGCCTAAAACTCCAATGTCCCATCCTTGTATCACTTCTAACTTGCCAACACGGAATACAAACTTGTTGTTGCTATCAATCAAAGCTCTAAATTTCCCACCAGTTAGTTTGTAACGAACAGTAACAAGGGAATTATTCTGTACAGTCTGCCCCTTCCCGATAACAACATCGGTCGCTTTGACACCCATTTCTAGAACACGAGTACCCTCCTCATCCTCTTCCCCTGTTCCGTTGAATACCTTGTCAAATACTGCCATCTCTTTTGATTTTAAAGTGGATTCTTGAGTTGCTGCATCCGTTTCTCTCTTTTGTTTCTTCTTATTCCTTCGCTCTTTTAACCGCTCGGCAGCCTGTTGTGGATTTATACCACCACCTACGGCATGTAATTCCCTCCTCTTACGCTTCTGTTGACGTATCTTCTTCTCTCTTCTCATTTCCTTAATCATTTCCTTTTCACGCTCCTTTATTCTTTCTTTCCGTAGTTCCTTTTTCAAACGGTGCTTTTCAGCCTTGATTTCATCTTCTGTAGGTTGTTGTTTGGATGCTTGATTGATAGATTTAGCAGCCGTTAACTTTTTTGCGGCCTTCCTCTCTGCTCTTAATTCCTTCTTACTCTTTGGTCTGGTATTATTTGTATCAGCGGTGATTGTAGATATTTCACTCATATTGCGTGTCTATAATACTCTAACCTGAGAAGGAAGGGAAAGAAGAGATATGAATGTTGAGCATATGATATGAACAAAATAGTTCCACAAAACATGATGTGTGTGCGCAGTAACAATGGGCCCTCAGCTGAACTATGCTTGAATAATGGTTGGTTCTTTCAGTAAGCCTGTTAAGCTCAATTCAGACGAAAGATGGTATGGTATAATTTTCTATCATTGGGCTGCCATCAACACAAATTATAACACACCAACATCGAGATTGTACACATCAATAGAGATGTATACACATCATATGTACAGAAATTATAAACACCCTCGGATATGCCTGATGTAGGAAAATATCGTCTCTCAGTAAGCCTGTTAAGCTCATCGGTCGAAAGATGGTGTTAAAAAGGTTATCTGCTCATGGGGTTATCTGTACTATAATGTGTATACCTCTTTATCAACTGTCCTCTGATAGGTATTGTGATGTTTGATTGTTTTGTGTAGTGCGATTCAACTATTGCAATAAAAACTTACCATACAAACAACTAAGTACTTTCTTCAACCACTTATAGCTGCACAAATTGAGATAATAGACCATATTGCTTAACCACCTATTACGGCAGCCGTCAAATATAAGATAGGTATTATTTTGTGTGGACTGTCTCCATTATGAATGAGGTCGAGACGTAGGCTCACACAAACACATAGAGAACCGACCCCCATCAAAATTTGGTCAAAGTGCCGCACCTATTAGTATACTAGCAAGCCCATACGCTTGTTATCAATATATCGTCTCCTTTCGTATGTATAACTAATCTATTATTCAGTGGCTAACTTTCGGTAGTAATATCAATACACAGAGTATTAATTAGCTAAAATTAACTCGAACCAAAAGAATCTTGCAATTATTTTGTCATACGTCATACATCATACAACTACAAGCCATGTCGACTGATATTGATATGGGTGATGCGGATACAACCGATAAACACCCTGCAAAAGAACAGCAATCATCAACAACAATAATACCCCAACCACCACCACCGATAATAGATAACGACGATAATGATAATGCATCAGTCAATAGTTCTGCTTCATCTAAATCAGAAGAACGACGTAGACGACGAGCAAGTTGGCGTCGTGAACATGAGAATCAATTAAAGGTAGATGGTACATTTCCACGTCGTAATTCGACGGGTAATTTAGGATTACCAGGTTCATCTGATACTGATCGTAAGGCGGTATCAGAACGAGTTATACGACATTTAGGTACGAAAAGTACAGCCAAACCCAGTACTCTGCCACCCAGACAGAGTGATGATGTACGTGTTAGGAGTAACTTATTACGTACATTGGGAATACAAAAGGGTGGTGGGGCAAATGTCTTATCTCCAATGATGACACAGGGTAAGGGATCATCTGGTGGACAAGCAAGTGGTGGTGGTGGACGAGGTCATCGAAGAATACAAAGTGCAGGTGGAGAGGTATTAGGAGGAACTGAATTAGTAACAGGAGGAAATACTGCAACGAGTAGATCACTATTATCCAATGTTAGATTAAAAGAAGAATTGAAATATGATAGTGATGAAGATGTTGAACCACCAGGAGGATATGCAAGTTCATATAATAGATTCTTTGGTAGTAGAGATACAAAGGTGGTAGAGAAGCAACAACCACCAAAACAACCAACGAATATACCCCGACGAAGACGGATACTATTCTCTGACAATGTTGACGTAGTACCCATACCCATGCGGTCTGAATATTCCAACCGTATAAAAGATCGAATGTATAGTGGTCGTGTTGAATTGAGTGAGAATGCACAAAGAAATGTGGTTGAATACGAAGCTGAGGGGTGGGACGCTACGACAGTTTTAGATGATGAGAATCAGTTTTACAAATGCCCATTAACTGGGGAGTTGATCCATCCTGTACACTTGGCTTATTTTAACAAAGGGAGTGAGATGAAGGACTGAGATTTGAGTGAGTTGGATTGAACATATAGATATCATTGTGTATTAAAATGTATACACTGTTGCTACACAGTTATCTTTAACTATATATTACTTTGTATTGTAACGAGCTTTGCAAGAAGAGTGTCAGACCGAACTCGGAGATTCTCTCAAGAGGAACTGGTGGAGCAAAAGGATAGTAATAAGTACCTCTTTGCTTTAATGGTATCCTTTAAAGAGTTTTCTTCTACAATACATGAAAACTGTTTAGAACAAATCAAGGACATCACATCAAAGAGAACAAAGAGAACAAAGTCAAAGTGCAAGATGGCGACATAGCAAAAGAAGGCGGGGGTGTCTCTTGATGCTCATACGATACGATAAACATTTAGCATTCGATCCATGTTGACAAGTTATAGTACTTTGAAATGCTGTCACTATCCTCATCACTTAGCCGCCATACGAGATCAAAATTTATGCATCAATTGCATCGACGTGTATTCTCATCAACAACGAGGTTAGGATATCAACGAGTTGTCTTTGTTGGGTTGGGGAATATGGGTTTACAAATGGCACTCAATATTGCAAAGCATAAAGATGATGGCACGCATCTATCGGTGTATGATTTGCATGAGTCTAATGTATCTAATTTCTTTCAAAAGATAAAAAAGTTGGATGATACGACAACTTTGACAACAGCTGCAATTGATTTGACATCTATTGGCGAATCAAGTCCAGATATTGTAATATCTAGCTTACCTACATGTGAAGCAAGTGAAGTAGTAGTCGGTAGTATTGTTCAAAGTCTTCCTAAATCGGACGACAAAGGTTGCACATTCATAGATACTTCTACCATCAGTCCAAACATATCCAAGAAGTTACATCATTTAGTAACTTCTGTATCTCCTTTGCATGATTATGTAGATGCTCCTGTATCAGGCGGTGTGAAGGGAGCTACCGATGGTTCTCTTACATTTATGGTAGGATGTTCGTCTGACCAAACACTCGAAAGAATACAACCCATACTGAATAATATGGGAAAGAAAGTAATACCCTGTGGAGGACCTGGCTCTGGATCGGCTGTCAAACTATGCAACAATCAGGCATTAGCGGCACAGATGCTTGGGATATGTGAGGCGATGAACCTAGGCGAAGCATTGGGAGTTGATCCAGCCGTCCTGGCCGACGTTATGAATGTCAGTACAGCAAAGTGTTGGTCCAGTGAAGTGAACAATCCACATCCCGAAGCTGCAAAGAATATCGGAAGCGGTGCTAGTGCCAATGACTATGAAGGCGGATTCGGTACATCTCTAATGCTCAAGGATCTAAATCTATCAGTAAGTGCAGGAGAAGAAGAGGGACTATGCTTACCAGTCGCTGGCATGTCAAGAGACCTGTATAAAATGGCATGCCTGCATGGGTATGGAGCTAAAGACTTTGGTGTGCTACTGCAGTTCTTGAAAGGAAGGAAGTGAAACTAGTATGTACTTGTACTTTGATGTAATGTAGATTAAAGTAGAGTACAATATCACATGATGTGCACAAGATACGAATAGATTATATGTGCACAATGAAAGAACATATGAATATGAACTAGACAAGAACACAACCATAGTCTCGAGAGGATGGAATCACTCTCTTCTCCCCTCATTTTTATTCTTGCAACGAGGATACCAAAGTCAAATTTCACCTCTACTCATTATTCACTTGAATTTGTGGCGTTGGCAGTAGTAGGTGTTATTGACGACAGAGAGCTATATATTTATCGCAATTCAATAAGAGAGGTTGATATATATTCTATTTATTGTGGTGGTGTATTATTTTTTGCGGTTTCCGCATACGACAAACAACACATTATGGCAGACGAAACACCAAAGGTTGATAAAAAAATTGAAACGGAGAAGGAAACTCAGCCTCCAACATCTACCGCTGCAAAGAACAATACTGATATACCCGTAAAGAGTGAAGATAATGGTGATAATAAACCGCAAAATGGCAATTCAACCGCCGCTGCCCATGATACGAAGAAGGATACCAACAAGGTCCCAACCACCACAAACACAAAAAATGAAGGAAAGAATGGTAATACTAACAAACCAACAAATAATAGTACAGCCACCACCTCAGAGGATAAGAATGATGAAACTAATATGAAGGAGAAACTGTTAAAAAAGAAATTATCCCAAAAGAAATTACGCCGGACAAAGAGTGGTGATGATAGCCACAAATCAAATGAGAATGGGGATAAAAAGAAAATGGGTGGAGAGGGAGATCAGAAGAAGGATAATGATAGACGGGGTAGGAAACGTCGTAGTAGTGAAGATCAACACCGTAGGGGTGATGCTAGTAAACGTGGTGGGCATGGTCATCACAATGGAAGAGGTGGAAGAGATGGTTATAGGGGAGGGCCTCCGCAAAGAGATTGGCCACCTCCAAGAGAATTTGGTGGTCGTGATCCTTATTATCATGGCAGAGGCGGACCAGGCCCTAGGGATTGGGATTATCGAGGTGGTGGTGATATGTATGGAAGGGGACCACCTGGTGGAGGTTGGGGGAATGACAGAGGGAGACACGATGATCGTAGGGGACCACCACCGGGCAGGGATTATGATCAGCGATTTGGTGGTGGCGGAAGACGAGATGAAAGGGAAAGAGATATTTATGGTCGTGGCTACAATAATGGACCCCCTCCTCCACCTATGCAGCAGCAAGAAAAGAGTCGTAGTGGGTCCATTTCAAGCAAAGGTTCTCGAAGCTATTCACGTTCAAGATCAGGATCTCGTAGTTATTCTTCGCGGTCTAGATCTGGATCAAGGAGTTACTCGTCGCATTCGTCTAGGGGAAGCTCTCGTTCACATTCACGTAGTTATTCTAGATCCCCATCGAGAGATTCTGGAAACAAAAAGAAGCGCAGTAGTGGAAGTCATAGCCGAGGAAGTAGGGATCGGTCTAGTTCTCCCGCTGCAGAGGTTGACGAGACTACCAAAGACCAACGTACAATCTTTGTGTCTCAACTAGTTATGAGGGCTGATGAACGTGATATCAGCCGTTACTTCAAGCGCAAGGTTGGTACCAAAGTTCGGGATGTTATTCTACTCCGAGATAAACGTACTGGAAGGCATAAGGGATGTGCATATGTCGAGCTTTCATCGTTGAATGATGTCGAACGCGCCCTGAAGGCAACTGGCAAGATTCCAGAGTTTCAACGTTTCCCCATCATGATCAAACGTTCCGAGGCCGAGAAAAATTTACCTGGAGCATCGACATCTACTGCGGTGTTCACTCCGCCCGGTGCATCATCATCGACGAATCACGGTGGTCAGCCAGTACAACTGAATGAGGATGGTAAACGAATCGAAGCAAAACAGGTGTATGTTGGTCACATTGATCGATGTGTAACTCAGGCACAGTTATACGCTCTCTTCTCCCAATTTGGACAACTTGACAAAGTGATTCTTCAGATGGATATGTCAACCATGATTAGTAAAGGATTTGGTTTCTTAACTTATCGTGATCCAAAAGATGCCAATTTGGCTATTCAAACTATGAGTGGACAGATGCTGGCAGGCAAACCGCTGTGAGTGTATTGTTCAATCTATACATGATTAGAACTTATATTTTGTTACTGTGTTTTGTTGATGGGTACTTGATTGTGTTATTGAATCTTTGACTGGTTACAGGATTGGCCGTCAACTGTTACTTTAAACCTAACGTTTCTCTCTGTCGAATATCAAATATTCTAATAGACAGAGAGAGGAACAAGAAAGTTATTCATACGGTCCCCTGAGTGATACGATGGGGCACATATATGAATGAGGATAGGGAGCGGGACAAGGCAAATACTTAAGTGTTTCAGTTTACTTTGTTTGTTGCTCTCTGATCAAACCTTGCATCTAGGTAGACTTGGTTCTTTTCAACCTTATACAGGCGAATACACCGAAGATCTGGCTTGGTCCTTTGTTTTATGTTCGGAGGCGGTGTTGGTCTATGTCGGAGGTTCACGAGTTCCCATCTTTCTCAGCAACATGTTACTTTTTCTCAGATTTTCTCACCAATACAATCTTTGCTTGCCTTCTTACTTATAGGAAAACTGGGTGGGCTATTACACAATCATCTGCTGCCGGTGTTATTCAGGTCGAGACGGATGAATTCCCTGATGATGCTAATGCCAAAATTGAAAAAGTGAATGAGGCTATGAAGACCCTAACAGGTACTACTCTAACCAATATGATTGGCAGCGTGAATCCCTCTGCGAAAGAAGCTCTCAAGGCCGCTGGCCCCGCTGGTAAACTCGGCATAATGCCGAAATCTCAACTAGCAAGTGTGGCAGATGCAGCACTGGACGAGGCGTTAGGTGTAGCCCCTTCAGCAAACGGTAGTACAAGTGCCCTCCCTGTTGCAACTCCGGCACCCGCCGTTGATGATGCCAAGGTAGTGGGTAGGTCTGACAATCCAAGTCAGCACATTCTAGTTCATAACATGTACAATAAGGATGAAGAGACGGAACAGAATTGGCAAAATGATATCAAAGAAGACTTCGAAGAGGAGGTTGCTAATTTTGGTAAGATTACAAATGTCGTGGTCATGTACAAAGAAGTGGGTGGTAAAATCTATGCTTCGTTTGATACTGTTGAAGGTGCCACTAACTGTGCCAAAAGCTTGGCTGGTCGTTGGTTTGATAAACGTCAGCTTCGTGTTGAGTTTGTCGATTCGATCCCTTCTGCCTCGGCATAGAAGAATCGTCTCATATTTTCATTGGCACTTCGGTACAAGGAATACAAACAAATATAGGGGGATAAACTGAATATATATCATATCACTATGACTCTCTATCTGCCAGATTTAGTTATTGATCACAATCACTAATCAGCTCAATTTTTGAACGAGTTTATGTCTTTGTGTTATGTTTGATATCTCGTCGGTCAACCAGATCATCTCAATCTTAGCCTCTTCCAACATATGGCATATGGCTAGCCATAACAGTCATACTTAATATATTGGCACTTAAGGGAAGAGCAGCCATTGAGAAGACAGTGTTGGCAGCCTCGTCTATAGCGAACGTTGGTTCAGGCATAACGGATCCATTGGCTTGGGGCATTCCGTTACTCATTGAGTATGCTGATCCTCCTACAGCTTTTGTCATATCACTGCTTACATTTCCAAAGTCAATCTGCCCACAAGTGATGTGGACTTTTCTACCATCTAAAGCTATGCTTTTCGTCAAGCCAAGAACGGCGTGCTTTGAGGCGGTATACGGAGCACTTCCCGGACGAGGGCTATATGCCGATATCGATCCATTGTTAATGATTCTACCTCCTTGTGGTTCTTGTTTTGACATGATCTTCATACAGTGTTTAGCCATTCTCCAGCATCCAGTAACATTTGTATCAATTACTTTTTGAAAGTCGTCAGACTCGATATCCTCACAGCTTTGAGGTGCAATATTAATGCCGGCATTATTGAAAAGCAAGTCTACCCTACCAAAGTTTGTGGTGATGGCACTCATGAGATTTTCTACATCCTTCTCGTTTGTTATGTCACAGGGTACAGGAAGAACATCAACATTGGAGTGGCGTGATTCTATATGTTCTTTTGTTGCTTGTAGTGTATCAGCTCTTCTTCCTGCAAGTATGATTCCTACTCGAAGAGGCTTTCCTTCACTGTCATTACCATGTCCATCAACACCACCCCATTTACCCTGGCATAATCTAATTGCAACCTGTCTCCCGATACCAGAGCCACCGCCTGTGATTAGCGCAACGACACGGTCAACATTTGGCTGAATAGTAGATACTACTTCATTCTTCTTGTCTTCTAATACAACACCGTCTGCTAATGCACTATTAAAGTCTTCACAATATTCACGAATCATATCATCTATACTTGGTGTGGGTGGAGCTCCTAATGCAAGTGCTCGTTTTGAGTCGACTCGTGTTGGAAATGAGCCGACTATACTACTAAGTCGTTCATCTTCTTCATAGACAACATTACCAAGCTTTGATATAGAATCTGGCGAGACTACTCGCTTCATTGCTTCTTCCAGCTGAGCCGTGGATACACTTCGAGTGGGTAAGAAGACAGTTCTATCAAATCCCAGTAGCGTATCAACGTCTTCTGGCATAGCATTATGCACAGCCATCATACCTCCAATAGCGGCTCTGTATCCAGTCACTGCATGAAATACATTGCTGCCGACTGGCACAACTGTATCTTTACTCGATAATGGCTCACGAACTACAGATGAAAAGCATGATGTAGTAGCTGCATTAGGAGATCCAGCACGAACAATAACACTTGGTAATCTAACTCCCC
>Ga0214478_100594_pt1 | contig 20793 bp, 19 predicted proteins | sample M1_20Mar14CPVII9_2_FD_178001 | JGI IMG/M metagenome (GOLD analysis project Ga0214478, IMG submission 178001) | Marine eukaryotic communities from Monterey Bay, California, United States - M1_20Mar14CPVII9sort6BwellD7 | ecosystem: Environmental > Aquatic > Marine > Unclassified | place: USA...
TATTGCTTGAGGGCGTATAATTGGGTACAATTTGCTGTTGTTCTTGGGGTTGTTGTAGCTGTTGCATAAGAGCAAGTTGAGCTGCAGCCGCTTGTGCATTATGTTGTTGACCCTGATGCGGCGGTGGGTCCTCGGCAGGAGGTGCCGGGGTATAAGATGTATTGTTCATTGCAGTGATTATGTGCTATATATATGCTGGTGCCGATAAATGATGCAACCTACACATTTGCGTGATGTGTGATAATAGAATGCATGAGTACAAATCTATACAAATATACTTTCAAAACTCTGAGATTCATTATATGCACATGATATGCACACATGATATGCTCTTACCAAACTATTGATATCGGAGTTGTCAGTGGCTTAATATGCACTATACTAAACACCGAGTGCTATACATAAGGAGTGGTATAGTTAGTGAGATGATGCAAAGAATTGTATGATGTAAGTAGGTGATAGCCATCAACGAAACGAAAAGATATAGATTTGTATCATGTGAAAGATTTCTGATATGCACTTACCAAAACGCTCAATATGTCGGCGGCAAATCCAATTCAAAGAGCAGATATCCTCGGACAAATCAAATCAATTGTTCTTTCGGCACATTAGCAACTTCACTAAATGGTTAGGAGCTTTGCTATTAGAAGTTCTGGCAAAGAAAAGCAGTAAAAAATTAAGTGACAGCAGATTGGCGATCAAACGGTGATCGCTTAATCTATTACTTGCCCAAAATATTACATGTGTAACCAATGCAGCTCTCCCATTGCAACAAAGTAACCTCACAATCTGCAGCCCGGTAGAAGTAAGTTGTTACCATGTATTGCTATCGCTAGTAGGAGATAAAGATATCGTCTCCTATACCTCTATATAATCTCTAGATCATATGTATAAGTGATCATATCATTTCATCATTTTTTCTGACCATCAATATCTCTCTATCAACATCTCTTTTAGTTTGTTCATAAATAACTAAAAAAAACATACATCATGTCTGAAGAACGAGGAGGTTTTGGACGCGGCAGAGGCCGTGGACGTGGAAGAGGCGGTGATCGCGGTAGAGGCCGTGGACGCGGAAGAGGCGGCGGACGTGACGAAAATGTTTGGGTACCAAAGACCAAGCTTGGACGTCTTGTCAAGGAAGGAAAGATTGGCTCTATTGAGGAGATCTTCTTATTCTCCATCCCTGTTAAGGAAGCTGAGATTATCGACTACTTCTTAAAAGACAAGTTACAAGATGAGGTTATGAAGATCATGCCTGTTCAGAAGCAAAGTTCTGCTGGTCAGACTACTCGATTCAAGGCATTCGTTGCCGTCGGTGATTGTTCTGGACACATTGGTCTAGGTGTTAAGTGTTCCTCTGAGGTTGCCACCGCCATTCGTGGTGCCATCCTTTCTGCCAAGTTGAATGTTGCACCCGTACGTCGTGGTTTCTGGGGACGTAAGAGTGGTATGCCACACACTGTACCCACCAAGGTCACTGGCAAGTGTGGATCAGTTCGTGTTCGTTTGATCCCCGCTCCTCGTGGTACTGGTTTGGTTTCGTCACCTGCCGGTAAGCGTTTGTTGACCATGGCTGGTGTACAAGATTGTTACACCTCCTCTCGTGGTCACACACGTACCATGGGTAACTTCATCAAGGCATTGTTCTTTGCTCTTCGTAATACTTATGGATACTTGGAACCTGATCTTTGGAAGGAGAATGCCCTATCGGCCACTCCCTTCCAGGAGCACACTGACTTCCTTTCGAAGAAGCAAATGTAAATGTTGTCTTTATCAACATGATCGTTTGGTTCATTTTGTAATGTTGTTTTGGCAGCATTATCATTTGGGAAATTGGTGTGAAAGAAAATTAAGCAGATTTGTGTTGACTTGGTTGCATATAGTTTAGAGGAAGCATTCGGGCATGCGGTGTTGCGTAGGTGGCCACCTTTTTACTATACTGTATATCATAACATAACTTTGTTGTTAAAAAGAATGATCAATGGTTCATATGCCATCCGTCCAACAATGAGGATACCCTCATTGGTATCCTTCATTTACATAATATATGATTACCTTTGTCTTCCTTCATGCGCTGCTTCTACATACTAGATATATGATGAGGTATTCAACATGCATCCTTACTATTCGACTACATATCGTACCTACCATTGTCTCGTCGAGGCAAGTTTTAGCAATTTGAAATTCATATTCCATGTGTAAGAATATAACGAAAAGTACTTCTCACAATGAAAACTCTGATCATCACATATTTTTTGCAATTTGCAACTATTGAGGCAACTTCTTAACAACATTGTATATCAATATGAGCGCCGAAGATGAAGCCGAGTTGGCTGCTATGCTCGATCTGAGCAAGAAGAAAAAGAAGAAGAAAAAGAAGGATAAGAAAGATAAGGAATCATCCGGTGATACCACCGCAAATGATGTTGATAATGATGCCAAATTTGCCGAACAGCGACGTCTAATCCTTGAACTTGAAACAGCACACGGTGAGAAGGAAGATATGTACGATCGTAAGGCAGATTATACCTATGAGGATATGTTAGATCGTGTAATGAACATATTACACGCTCAGAATCCAGATTTAATTGAAAAGAAACGCCGTACGATGAAACCACCCCAATTAACACGTGTGGGTACCAAGAAGACATTATGGGTTAACTTTCAGGAGATTTGTACAATGATGCAACGTCCTCCCCAGCATGTATTCCAATTCTTCATGGCGGAATTGGGTACCGAGGGTAGTATTGATGGTAATCAACGATTGGTAATCCGTGGTAAATATGTACCCAAGTATATTGAAAGTTTATTGAGGAAGTATATTGTTAGTTATGTTACCTGCGAGATGTGCCGTTCACCTAATACGGAATTAACTAGGGATCCGGCTACTCGATTGAACTTCTGTAAGTGTCATGATTGTGGTAGTAGTAGAAGTGTTGCCAATATTAGTAGTGGTTATCATGCTACTAGTCGTGCAGATAGGAGGGCTGCCAGGAATGCCAAGGCATAAAAAAGTAAGTTGAGATTAAGTATTAGAGGAAGATGGAGGATGGTTTTGGATGGCCTGGTTATAATGGAGTGGGGTACTTGTTATTGTTTTAATATCGTACTAAATAGATAGAACTAAATGATTGGAAGTATTGGTACCCACTGCCGGCCTACTCTAAAGTAGATACTAACATTTAGTGTATGAGTTGGTAAATCCAATCCACTTTATTTAACGAGTTACCAATGTGTATCATTAACTGCAACACCAGCAGTGGCACCAGTTGATAACTCCAACTTGGGAACTATATGGAATCGAGTATGAAATAATTGTCTTGAACTCTTATCAAAACATTTACCTTTGAGGATGGAATCATTAAACAAACCCTGTTGCTGATCGTTACAATCACAAAGTGATTCTGGTAGAGATTTTCCACAATTATTCGTATTGGGATGTAGTATTGGTACAGTAGAAACAGTCTTTCTAACCCGTTCTTTTGTCTCTTTTGGGGTCTCTCGAATGCCATTGGCACCAATTTGGCCACCCCCGTTGCTACAACCTGATGGACATGCCATGACTTCGACATAATCATACTTGGTTGATGATGATGATTCTGTCTTGGATAAGCTCTGAAGAATAAGTTGTACATTCTTGAAGCCATATGCTGTTGCAAATCTTAAAACAGGTTTAGAGCTGATAATACAACCACTTTCATTCGACCTATCATTACATGAGTATGATCCATCACTATGTTCATACAGCGTTACTTCCCTCAAATCTGTAGTTTCTTGTCTTCTTCTACGTCTACGTATTATCCCAGTAGTCTTACTACCGGCAGTAGAGGTAGCGGTATATGTCGAAGAGGAACTTTTCCAGGGTAGTGGTTTATCGGATGGTATCGTATGACTAAATAATTCTTGTGCGGAATGACGGAATATATAATCTGCATATGACCCTGATCCATGAACTCCTGTGTCCAATTCAAGATTGTTCATCTCATTTAGTGTGATTGTATTGTTGGATGATGCAACGGCTGTTGCAAGTGCACGTGTCTCATTATTAGTGGACAAAAAGGTTCGAATGTCACTGGTAGAAGGAGTATATCCTTCTACAGTATGCTGCTTGGCCACAACATCATTTACAATCTCCAATAGCTCCCCGGTAGTCAAGACAAGATCAACTTCATTTACAGTATCTTCAGTTTCTTTTCCATCATCTGGTGTTGATTTTGATTTCATACTCGATACTTGAAGAAGAGTTTGTCTCTCCCAAACAAAGTCGCCCCGTCCAGCTTCCAACTTTTTATCATGACATGGCATAATTGAAACATGATATACGTCATCATACAAAGCATCGACAGTGCTGTGGGTGTTACTAGTTTTGAGTAATATCCCTGCAACAGTCATGGGACTTTTCGCCGATGATAACAAGGGCACTACAGTCGGAGCAGTCTTTTCAACTAAGCAAACAAATCCTGGACATGATGATGCAAGCATTGGTAGTGATGTCGATTGTATCGGTGTTAATACTGTGTTTGTTGATGAAATCTCGCTTTGATCTTCATCAATTATCCGACCGGGTAAATGACTTAGTGTAGTTATTTCCATCAAGGTATCATCATCTTCATCATCTTTCATAACACTGTCATCATTCGATTGTTGTTTATTAATATATCTAGTCTTTGTGGATGATAATGCCACTGATGGCATACTATCATCAATAACTTGCTTCTTCTTTGATGTTACTTCTTCGTCTACCTCCATCTTGCTATCTTCTATAGATTGCTTTGTCTTCTTCTTATATCTGTAACAAAATTCAGATGCAGATTCCATTAATGATATCTGTTGTGTTATCGTACCATCTACTACTATAGTTGCATTGAATTCAGATTGTAGAAATGATGTTATGTTTGTTAAAAACTCTTGACGTGTTGGTAACTCTTTGGTAGCTGTAGATGATGTTGTTGGTAGACTTTCGTCTGTCATATCATTCGACGATTCGTCATTACTCATATCATTCTCAAGATATAAATGTCTATACAAATCAGCCAATGATGCTGAAGATATTGTAAATGCAATTTTCCTTTCCTTCTTATTATTTTGCTGACTATCAGTTGGTGCAGCACTACTATTACTACTAACAACAATCTCACGCAACTTATCAATGGAATGATGGTCTAATAAAACAGCTTCAGCCGAAGTGACACATCCTGAACATGATAAACAATCTGATAATGATACTGTTGCCTTCTTTTTTATTGTTTGTGTAGTCTGTGTCTGTTGTATATGTGTAGTGGTAGTAGTATCTATAACATTTGTCGGAGCTGTACTTTCATTATCATTATCTAACCGTATTGGTTGCTCAGATATTGCCGGTGTGTTATTGTCGCAATCATCTTCACATTTTATTGTACGAGGTTTACGACGTTGACGTATACGTCTATTCTGTATAATCTTTTGTGTTGTTGGTGTACTCTGCTGTGTTGTATCATTTGTTGTAGTTTTGTCATCAGAAATAACTTTGCTTACAAGATGTGCATTTGTTTGATTAGGTTCCTTCTTCTTCGGTGGCGGTGCAGCAAAGAGTGGATTGACACATGCCTGACTTGGACCGAGATAATCATCTACATTGTTTATAAACACGGGCATGATTAGAGGGCGGTATTATATATTTCAAGAGAGGACCTAGTATCGTACGATACAGCAACAAACATTGCTTCACTTTTTATCCCAACTATCAAAGACTCCCAATCAACTGTGATTGAGTAGAAATTAGAAAGCTCATAATTTCAACAAACATAGAAATAGGATAGGTGTGGCTCCTTCTACTACGAGTGCCATATCCACCGACGATGTACACAATTCATGTATATCGATGTAATAATTAAAGGCACGTGAGCGAGAGCGGCGGCCGCCCAGCCAACGACGAGCAGCAGACTTAAACCACATCAGTGACGCAATGATTTTTGATGAGCCCAGCCCACATCATAAGCACATCTCCCCGCCCACCTCCAATGATACAATACCGAACGTCGATAATGGATTAAATGACGCCGCCCAGGTCGCAACTGCTTCAGTTGCAATGGAGGATAGACAACGACGATCCCAAGTGACTTAGGTACACACATCATATGAAGGTTGATCATATTATGCTTAGCCCACATCGCCATCTCCTCTCCTCCGATCGCCTGTATCTCTACCCACAGCTACATTGCAATATATTATTACACGCCGCTGTTCGGTCTACACCACCGCCTCTCAATAGCAGCCATCAGTAACACCACGCAAGCAAAGAAGTTGCAAATCAATTCAAAGATCTTCTTCAACAAGAGGATACCCCGTGATGGAAACGTGATGGTAATGCCAAAGTCACAGGGGTGATGCCGAAGTCGGAGGTGTCAAAAGTTCTTTTTTGCAATGACACAGAATGAGTGGTTCAGCAGAAGAATTCTCACAACACCACAACACACAAATCAACAAAAATTCTTTCGATTAATCAGCATTGCTTGTCATTGGAAAGTAGGAGTAGCCACCTGTTCATTTATATATAATTAGAACACAATATACAAACAGCATTAGCGGCGGCAGTTAATAATAAGAAGGTGAGGAGGCGTCTATTTTATAATTGTCGACGGCGGCGGTGGACAATGATTTGATTGATTGGCAATGATTTTGTGGTGTAACGATATTGCAATAAAAAATGACAGTTGTAATGAATACAATAGTCCAGAATATGGACAATTAAATTGCAACTACGCGAGGGTTATAAAGTGCTGCACACCGTGTTATTTTTTTTTTGCAATGATAAAGTTGGGCATTAATAATTATTGACACCTCTCATTGACAACATGACACGAAGTTTAATGTGGTGGACCAAGATGATATAACGTCTTTCTTTCTAATATCAAATCAATATTTACTAATCCTACTCTATCCGTGGTTCTTCACTTATATCCATTCTATATTAATTTAGCACAAACCTATACATGCAAATCATGAGACTATCATCAAAAACACTCACCATTGTCCTAGCAATTGCAACCAACCTTTCTTCTGATGCACAAGCATTCAAGGTTGGTGGACCAGATACGAAGAATAATGATCTCATGAAACAGTCTGTGGAGAATGCCCTCCTTACCGAGGTGAAACCCATTCAGGATACGACGGGTAATGGATTGGTCGTCGAAGTCCCTCCGTTGAGGAATGAATTATTGGGTTTGGAAGTTCCATGCAAGGTTGATTATTGGGACCGTCCTGATATTCATACCTTTGGTAATGTTGGTTTAGGCGGTGGATTTCATGCCGCCATGGCACCATTGGCAACCAAACTTATTGATGAGAAGGCATATGGAGGTGAGTAAATTGCCATCAGTTGATCTATCTGTCTTTCTATCCATTCCAGTTCCTAACACAACTTTATATACTTTTGGTCTCAAATTAAACTAGGTGTGGACGTACGAAAGAATATTGCAAATGAATTACGGGCAAAGGTGAATAAGACTGGTGCCCGTGTAGTTGATTTATGTTGTGGTGTTGGTATGTCTACTCGTGCTTTGGAATCGGCGTTTCATGATGGTGAATTGGTCGTTGGGTAAGTGTATCATATATTGAGTAGTGCCGTGTATTCATACCTACTCGTCCTTAGTCTGCTAATTCTAACATTACATCTCTATTACTTTTGATTTATCAAACGCCACAGAGTCGATACAAGCAAGGAGATGATTTCAATGGCTCAAGCGATCTCATCACATGAACAAGCGATCCGTTCCGTCATGTCAAAGGGCATTCATGCTATCGAGAATTGGTTCAAGGATGAATATGACCTAGTCTCCGAGGCCATGTCTGTGATTGATACAAACCCATACCCATCTAGCCGTACTACTCCTACTCGAGCATCCTATCGTCTAGCCAATGCAGAGAATACCAAACTTCCCAAGCTTTCGTTTGATTTGGTTACAGTCATGTACGGATTCCATGAAGTGCCGAGTAAGTAGTTTGGGTCTAATTATTCTGAACAAACTCTTTGTGTTATGATTAATTTGGTTTAGCTCACACCTTGATTTCTTCCCCTTGTCCTTTTATCGTCAGTGGGAGGTAGGACGAAGATTATCAATGAAGCAAGGCGTCTACTTCGCAAGGGAGGGCAGTTGGCAATTGTAGATATTTGTCCGACTTATGAGCCTGCAAAGCCCATGCTCGCTGGAGAACCGTTTGTTCTTGAATATCAAAAACACATCGAGAATCAATTGGCAAGTTTGACAGGTTTCTCCTTATCCAAGCGCAAGGTTATTGTTCCTGGTCATGTCAATATGTGGCTGCTTTGCCGAGAGTCCTAGGTAGCCTCAGTGTGCATATCCATTAGGGAAATGCAATCTATATGTTAAGGAGGCAGTGGTAGATAAAGGCCAGCAGTGTGTAAGTGGAGACTAAAACAAGAACAAATCCGTCCAATCCATGTTGAACGTGGAAGCACCAAGCTACAAGTCTTTGCATTGTTTTGTACATTGTGAAAAATAGAGCCCCGTCAAGAAAGTTTATCGAACGGCTTCATCACAGCATATTGTACATGTTGGAAGGATCCGTCAAGGAATAGAGAGATTGATACAAGCGTGAAAAGAGTCCTCGATTTTGTATTGCAACTGTACATATTAAAAGTAAGCTTGATATTGAACATAAGTAGTTAGAGATCTCATAGTAGAAGTATCTACTTCTCTCAATGTATGAATCGACCTCTACCTAGTGTTCAATGCTAAGAGTAAAGTGAATAGATACAATAATGTGGAATCTAATTCTATTCGATTGGTTTTTATCTTTAAGTTGTTCCATCAGAATAGAGATTAAGACATATAGTTGTGCACGTGCACACATGGAGCCTCCTCTCTGGGCCTTGACACTTTGGAGGGTTGATCTCTTAAGTCAGATCAACCACATTAATAAACACTTGCAATAATCTTTTTCTTTCTTCTCTGTTTGAGATTGGATTGCTTCAAACTATAACATATATTTCATTGCGGTTCTTTCTCTTACACTGATACACTCATTTGGGAGGAAGAGTAGCCAAGTTTTCTTAACACTGATACACAAGAGCTCTACTTCTTCTCAAAACACACACTGTTCTTTCTTCAACACATACAATACGACCAAATTACATTTTATCTTCCTCTCCTGTCTTCTTCAACTTACAAAACATAAACATAGAGTCCCAAAATGATCACAACTAGAGAGGATGCAAAGTAACTGCCAATACCCACAGAGCGGATGGCTGATGATTCATCCAAGTTACTCATCATTTGGCTCTGTGATAGTGCAACATTATTTGCATTACCATCCTCTGTATATGTTGGATAGTACGTTGGATAGTATGTTGGTGATAATCCCAAGCCATTGATGCTCATCATATCATTCGAGTCCGTCTTGGTAGCAGCTGCTGATTCAAAATCAAAAGGAGCTTCCACTGAGGCTACAGCAGCTGCAGTGGGAGGACTGTATGCCTTTACGTCAATGTTCACTCCGTCGGGATTAAGAATGGCAGTGTATCCAGTCGTACCACACTCATCACCATATGGCGTACATGTCAACTGAGCATTGCTTTGAGCTGAAGGTTTGCAACAATATTGTGTGGAAAGGTTGCAACCGCCGACATCAGCAGCAACACATGCATCATTCGAGGAAGGTCCTGCTCCACAAGAATTACCGTTCGGGATACAGTCAAGCTCACCCTGATTACTAAAGCAACAAACTCTACTAGAACAATTTGTTCGGAAAGGAGTGACATCAATCAATCCACAGTTCTGGGTAGAGAATACTGTATTTCGGAGGCAGAGTAAAACAAATACAGTATTGTTGGAATATGTCAAAGAATGAAAAGAGAGATATAAGATACGAGCACTTACTCGGTTGTGGTGTAGGACTGGATGTTGGGGTTGTCTGTGTATCATGAGCGAGAGTGGCATGAGCTGAGATTAGCATATGGCAATGTACGACAAAATAACTGCAAACAGTATCATCTTCTTACCGTTGGGGATTGAGTAGGACTGGATGTTGAACTCGTCTGAGTATCATGAAAGAGAGAAAGATTATCGAAGGCAGGATTAGTAAATAGCAAAGTAGGACCAAACGAAATTCAATATCTTCTTGCTTACCGTTGGTGCAGGAGTACCGAAATCTAGATCTTCAATTGTAGGACTTGATGTTGGGTTTGCCTGGGTATCATAAGAAATAGGAAAAAAGATTAGTATATGACTGGTGATAATAACATACATTGTTGTGCATACATACCGTCGGAGTTTTGGAAGGAGATTTGCTTGGATTTGAAGTTGGATTCGTCTGAGTTTAAGAAAGATGGCATGAGATTAGCAAATGAACAGAGCCAAACAGAGTATATACCACATGCACGTATACACTCACTGATGGTGAAACAGACGGCGCCTTTGAGGGCGATGTTGAAGGCTCCTTGCTCGGGCTCCGCGAAGGAGATTGACTAGGATTGGCTGTGGGCTGTAGTAGTAAATAAGATGGAGTGGAGTGAGAGACAGAGGCATATATGTGATTGAGTACAAAACAAATCCGTGTTATGTTCAAGTGTATGCTCCTTCGTTGTAACAACCAGCTTACCTCCTTCGAAGGCGCCTTGCTTGGGCTTCTCGAAGGCGATTGACTTGGATTCGATGAGGGCTGTGAGACACATCATGAATGGAATGATAAGATAGAGAGAGAAATTGATAAGATTAAGTGAGAAAGTGCTTTAAGTTTAAGTATGAGTTTGAATATAAACGAGCATCCTCAGATTTCAATATAAACAAGCACATAATATACACAAAAGAAGCTTACCGCTTTTGACGGCGATCCCGTTGGCGCGTCAGTTGGATTCAGAGGAGCTTTCGATGGCGATTGGCTAGGACTCGAAGTCGGCTGTAGTGATGTAAAAGTAGAGAGTAAAATATTGTTAAGGTATCCTCAAGATTTCAATATAATACATAGCACATAATATAAACAGCAGAAGCTTACCGCTTTTGACGGCGAGCTCGTTGGCGCGTCAGTTGGATTCAGAGGAGCTTTCGAAGGCGATAGGCTAGGACTCGACGTAGGCTGTAAGATAGATGATGCATAATTAATGTGGTAGTGAGGTTAAGGTATCCTTCAAAATGTCAATACACAACAGAAGCTTACCGCTTTTGACGGTGTTTTGGACGGCGCCTTGCTTGGACTTTTTGAGGGAGATTGGCTTGGATTGGATGTTGGATTCGCCTGTGTATCATGAGCGAGTGTGACATGAGCTAAGATTAGCAAATGGCAAGTATGACAAAAGAAAAATGAGAAATAACACTAATACGCCTCGCTTACTGTTGGAGATGAGGTAGTAGGATTTTCATTAGGAGATTGGCTAGGATTGGCCGTTGGATTTATCTGAGTAATAAGAAAAGCAAAAGATGATTATTTAGCTCATGACTTGGTGGTAACATACAACAAAACAATATGTGGTATTCTTATCAACCATACAACTTCATAAATGAGTACACTCACTGTCGGAGCTTTTGAAGGAGATAGGCTTGGAGTCTGAGACGGCTGTGGGACAAATCAGATGTGAAAAGAGACGAAAAGAGTGAGCGTATATTTGAGATGGCGGCTGTGACAATTTAAGGTACAGTCAAGTCAAGAGATAGACTCGATTCAGACAAACAACAACAGACGAAGCTTGCCTCTTTTGATGGTTGAGATGATGGAGATGTTGACGGCGCCTTGCTTGGACTTCTCGAAGGCGATTGGCTGGGGCTGGATGTTGGATTCGTCTAGTAATCATTAAGCAAGGAGAGAAGCAACAAAGATAAGATGTGATTTGTAAGACCATAGTAACAAATCAATACCATAGTACTTACCGTTGGAGCTTTCGATGGAGTTTGACTGGGGTTAGCTGTTGGGTTCGTCTAAGTTCAGAAAGAGAAGAGAGAATTACTTAGTATTTAGATGGCAAGGCAAACAATTACACGATAATTAACAAGTCACTATACTAACCGTTGGAGCTTTCGAAGGCGATTGACTTGGATTCGATGTGGGCTGCAAAGTATCACAGATGTGAGAGAGGAGACGAACAATACCAACATAGAAGAAAAATAAGATTAGACACACGGTATCTTCAGTACCACGCGCATAAAAAGTTGATCTTGAGCATAACATATGTGTTAACTTACCTGCTTTGATGGCGATCCCGTTGGCACCTCTGTTGGACTAAGTGATGGAGACTTAGATGGACTCTGAGATGGCTGTTAGATGAATGATGTAAAGAGAGAAGAGTAAAAATTAGTTCATGTTTGAGATGACGGCTGTGAAAATAAGCTATCCTCAAAGAGTCCATACAGGCATAAAAGAAGCTGCTCACCTCCCGTGTAGGTGAACTAGTAGGCCCTACCGTGGGGCTAGATGACGGCTGTAGCGAAGATAGAAAACATGAAATACCATATGAGATTAGACACACGGTATCTTCCCTCAGTATCACGCGCATAAAAAGTTGATCTTGAGCATAACATATGTGTTGACTTACCTGCTTCGATGGGGATCCTGTCGGCACTTTTGTTGGATTGGCTGATGGCGAAACAGACGGTTCCTTGCTCGGACTTCGTGAAGGAGATTGACTAGGATTGGCCGTGGGCTGCAGTATGTAGATGGGGTGGAGTGAGAGACAGAACAGGCATATCATGTGATTGAGTGAAAAACAAATCCGTGTTGTGTTCAAGTGTATGCTCCTTCGTTGAAACAACCAACTTACCTCTTTTGACGGCGATCCAGTCGGGGCAGACGATGGGTTGGATGAGGGCGAAACAGACGGCGCCTTCGAAGGTGCCTTGCTCGGGTTCTTTGAAGGCGATTGACTTGGACTCGATGAGGGCTGTGAGACACATCATGAATGGAATGATAAGATAGAGAGAGAAATTGATAAGATTAAGTGAGAAAGTGCTTTAAGTATTAGTTTGATACAAATGGTAAACGGTATCTTCAAGATATGTGCACATATCTTAGAATCATTAGTCCTTATATGAAAGCTCACCTCCTTTGATGGTGAACTTGTTGGCACTTCTGTTGGATTGGTAGAGGGAGAAACTGATGGCCCTTTACTTGGACTCTGCGAGGGCGACAAGCTTGGACTCGAAGTGGGCTGTGAGAGTATGAGAATGAAAAGTGAGTGTTTGTGTGTTTGTGAGAGACGCGGCTGTGGATAAGGTATCAAATCAAAATCAAAAATGGAGTCCATACAGGCACAAAAGACGCTGTTCACCTCTTTTGTTGGCGGTGCACTAGGCCCTATCGTGGGGCTAGATGACGGCTGCAGTAAAGATAGAGAGCAGGAGATATCAGTGTGAGTAAGTGTGATGTTGAGGTATCCTCAAAAAGTCAAGAGAGATAGAATCGACGACGAAAACAGAAGCAGCTTACCTCAGCCGAAGGACTCGATGTTGGCGACACAGACGGACTTTTACTTGGGCTCTGCGAGGGCGACAAGCTTGGACTCGACGATGGCTAGAGAGCAGGAGATATCAAGTGTGATGTTAAGTATCCTTGAAAAGTTAAGAGATAGATTCCGATACAGCACAGCGCTTGCACATAAACAGAAGCCTTACCTGCTTTGATGGCGATCCCGTTGGCACCTCTGTCGGACTAGAAGAGGGTGATGTCGACGGCCCCTTGCTTGGACTTTTTGAAGGAGATTGGCTTGGATTAGCTGTTGGATTTGTCTGGGGGTATCATGAGCGAGTGTGGCATGAGCTGAGATTAGCATATGGCAATGTACGACAAAATAACTGCAAACAGTATCATCTTCTTACCGTTGGGGATTGAGTAGGACTGGATGTTGAACTCGTCTGAGTATCATGAAAGAGAGAAAGATCGAAGGCGGAGATTAGTAAATAGCAAATTATGACCAGAGGAAATTCAATATCTTCCTGCTTACCGTTGGTGGAAAAGAACCTGAATCTAGATCTTCAATTGTAGGACTTGATGTTGGGTTTGCCTGGGTATCATAAGAAATGGAAAAAGATTAGTATAAGACTGGTGATGATAACATATTATATTACATTGTTGTGTATACTTACCGTCGGAGTTTTGGAAGGAGATTTGCTTGGATTCGAAGTTGGATTCGTCTAAGTTCATTTTGTTTATTAAGAGGACGAGAAATCAGCATATGACATGGTTAGGCAAACAATCCATAAGACATTCAATATATATCTTCTTGCTTACCGTTGGTACTGGAGTCATCTCAGGAAGATCTGGATCGGTAGGTTTAGGTGTAGGAGTTTGACACTTCGATCCGCTCTTCCCGCTCTTGCCATGACTTGGACTGTATGATCCACTCTTTCCCGATTTACCCGCGGATGGTGATGTAGGTCCTGACTTTCTGGACTTACCCTCAGATGGTGAAGTGGGGCCAGACTTGCCTGATTTTCCCTCAGATGGTGAAGTGGGGCCTGATTTTCCGGACTTGCCATAACTTGGACTTCCACTCTTACCGCTCTTGCCTGATGTGGCACAATCTTCTTCCTCGTATGCCTCGTAGACCAAATCCTTACATTGCTGGGCAATATCTTGTTCCAAATGCTTGGGGTACGGAGAGATGAAGACAGTAGAGAGGGCGTATACAAGTTATTTGTGTTAGATTTTGAAGCAGTTCATATTGCATACAAAATGGATCGAAAATGGATCAAAGGATTCAAAACTCACCCTCCTCTCTTTTCTATGTTTGGGATTAGAATATCCATTTACCAAAGAAGCGTCTCGTGTGTATGACTTGGTCATATCTAACTTCAACTTCTTCATCCTCCTCGTCAATGTTTGCCCCTCCTTTCCATCCACCTTCTCTGTAGTTGACACGGGTAATCCCCTCCTACGTAAATTCCATGGCATGTCACTACTACAGTAGACACGAACTTGGATACCCGACAGCTCGGTAGTGCTCATTTCGGCGGTAGTACCTTGTGAGTAGAATACCTTGCCGTTCTTCATGAAACATCCTTTCGTTGTGGTATGATCACCAAGGATGATGAATTGCATATTCATCTCGGTACTCTTGGCTTGACATTCATCTTGTGATAGACAAAACTTCACTGCTTCTTCTTCTTCCTCCTCTACTACCTCCTTCTCGAGGTTTGAAGTCTGCCATGGCAACTCATCTTCACAATAGACACGTTCTAGTACACCCGTCAACTCTGTAGTAGACATATCCTCCTCGGACCCTCCTGGTGAATAAAATACCTTGGAGTTCTTGGTGTAACATCCCTTGGTAGTATGATCACTAACAAAGAATGGCAGGTTCATTTCAGTAGCCTTGACTCGACATTCAGCTTCAGATAGACAAAACTTTGTACTACTTGAGGTGGTAGTGGTGTCTACTTCTTCTTGAACAGTTGGATAATACGTCGGAGACTCAGATGGCGTATTCTCGGGATCAGTAGGAGAGGTTGTGACTGGGTTGTTGATGATACGGTCATCAGTATCCCATGGAATAGTTTCGTCTAAGTATATGAAATGAGTTGGAAGAAAAAAGAGACATATGATGTGAGCAAAACTTTTCAAGAATACAACTCTCATACTAAACAAACAACTTACCATCATCCCCAGCAGTAGGAAAGTATGTAGGATAATACGTAGGACTCTCACTCTCTTCCATTTCCAATACATATGCCTTTAATTCAGGTATAGCCTCAGTACAGTAATCAATCGTCAGTGTATCACTTGTCATGAGACTACTAACAGTCGAGGCCGTATCTTTACTTGAATTGTTTACTCGAGATTGATGTACGCCAACACCAACGGATATAGCAAATACTACAAGAAGTGAGGATAGGCTGATAGTTATCTTTTTCTTTGTTGATATTGAGGATGAGAGGCCGAGGGTGCGTGGTATCCTTCCTCTGTTGTTGTTTGTTTCCAATGAGACATCTTCATTTATATCAATCACCATTGGAGTAGCAGCGGAGGCAGAGGCCGACGCTAGAGATTGAGGTGATAATACAACCTCCACATCACCAATATGTGAACCGTTTGATGAGCCAGACTGTCCTCGACCTGCTCTACCACTGCCGCTGCCATTTACCAACTCGGCATGCAACTCATCCAACCTCGATGCAATGCCAACTGGCAATGTATCATCATTCAAATATGAACACCGCAATGTGGCATGATTATTATTACCACATATCGAACAATTACTAAAACCATCGTTAGTACCAACTAATGTAGAGGTTGATAATGATTTAACAGCCGATGAAGATGATAATAATTTATCCATTATACTATCTTGTAATTGTTTATTTGCTTGGATTAGGGAGTTGTTGTAGTAGAGACTGTCGAATGAGCCACCGCCGTAGCTGGTGGTATCGAATGAGGTATCATTTACATCATTGTCGTTGTACTCGGAGATGACAAACGGATCATCGATGCCGTTGGAGTTACTCCATTGCAATTCGACATTATCGTTTTCATCGTTGTTGGTATTGTCGAAGTTTGCAAACCAATTTGACGACGACATGTTTGTTACTGTTGTTTTGATATATGTTACTGATGTATATTATTTAAGTATACCTATTATATCTGGTTGTTAAGATGTCCGGATATTATAATTTGGCAGGGCACCTACCTTTTTCGTTGTTAAGATTCACGAGAGGCTATGACTATGTTCAATAATATCTAATAATCTAGAGACTGCCGCGGTTTGTCGGCCGATGATGATATTAGCGGTTGCAGCAACGGTCTATTGAAGCTCTATTTATACTTTACTTTGCACTATGTAGAAAGGTGGTAGGGCCATAAAACGAAACATCCGATAAGCACACGTATTTTTTACTAACAAATTGCCAATTGCATTTTGAATAGTGAACCATGAGACTCGACTGGGCTTGCTAGCTTTCTCACTCTCGTATCATTTGATGTCTCATTTCGAGGTATTCGGTATCTTTACTCGTTGGTGTAAGACTATATACAGGTTCTTAACTAACGTTATAGGTGAGACCATACGTAGATGCTAGATACCCAAAAAGGACATCTCAAATCTAATGACAGAGTTGACTTGTGAGCAAGCAAACAGTAACAGAATCAATTACAATACCAAATACAATCAATCAACTATCAAACTAACGCTACTAAGGATTAAAGAATCGCTTTGCTATGATTTTGATTTCACCCTTTGCATCAAGAAGCAAGTCACGCGTATGAAATCATCCCCAGATTGAGAGATCTGTATGCTTTGCTATGATTTTGATTTCACCCGTAGCATCTACAAGCAAGTCACGTGTATGTTTGAATCCATTGCATTTGATTCCGTTGACACTTTCCAATATCATTCCGATTGTTAGAGGAGTCATGATAGACACACTACCTGGTACTAATCCTGTAACCCTTGCAGCATTAGCCACCAAACACCACTCAAAAATAAGGCCAAGTCCACCATTCTCTGGCTTTGTAACTTTGAAGCAAACATTTCGATTCTCAGCTGATATTAACCGCTCCTTTTCTTGCTCTATGTTCTTCTGGTAAACGTAATAAGCTTTGGCATACTCCCTTGCAGCCTCCTCAAGAGTATCAAATGTCCCAAGACTTATCTCTTTGAAATTTACAGTATAACGTGCCGGCTTTGATCCTCGAGATACTTTCTTCACTCCCTTATATCCAGTATCATTATTAGTAGACGTAATCAAATCTAAATCCTTGGGAATAGTGTTGTCTTGTAATTGATCACGAAATTCTTTAGTCTCATCTGCGAGACGGGGCTTCTTCTCGGAAGGAGGCAAACTCTTCTCAAACTCAATCATCCTTTCATCTGTTTTGGAGTATGTTAATTCATTTTGTTTATGATGTATCTTTATTGATTTTTTTGATGTAATCTTTTGTTTCTTCTCGGGTTGATGATACTCTTCTTGTTGAACATTCTTAATACTACCCTTTCTCTTCTTATTCTTCTCTTTTAGTATTTCCACAATCCAGGGACTTGGTGCCCCTTTACGTACTTTCTGATATGATACAACAGTCTTGAGAAAATGCTCATTCAATAGCTTGTTGACTACTTTGTTCTTCATAAAGTTGTGCAGTTGGAGATCCGAAGCTGATAATGTTGCTGTAAAGGTTTTCTCGATAGCTGCCTCTTTTGCTTTAAACTCAGCAAGCGCTTCAATTCGAAGAATCTTACGCTCTGCTTCCTTATCTGCACTCAATAAAGGATCCTTACCAGAGTCTTCTGAAAAGTAAAACTGCAGGCCATTACATGAATTCTTTGCTTCAAGCATCATCCTGATCTCAACAGCATCTTCGTTTCCTCTATTGGGTGACTTCATGAATACTGATCCAACCTCTCTATGACGAATCAAATCATAAAGGTGGGATTTCCCCTTGGCACATTTAACTTTCCGCTCAACATCTTCATCAAGTATGATGTAAATCGTCCCTTTGATCTTCCGTAGTTTTATATCGGCGTATGCAGTTGTTAGCTGATCTATCGGAAATCCCTCAAACCAGTCACTACCTCCTTTGCCCGCCCGGTGTAGTTCTGTTGTCTTCTCGCCTTTGGTTGCCCGCATGTATATAGCAGGACGGGCATCACTAACATCTTTATCAAGATCCACACCATCAATACCTTCAGACGGTGTAAAGTATCCACAAGAAGATTGTGACACAATGACCTGGCCTTCGTCTGTGTCAGCGGTGATGTATGTATGCTGGTCTTCATCTTGTACGTCTAGTTTGTTGTGTACTTCCCTCAATGCAGCTCTCCACTTCTGAGCAGCCTCTTTATTGCCTTCACCTATGGCAACTACTTCAACGTCGTCCGGGAGACAACCTTTCTTCTTCCATTCTAGTCTGTATTCTGCAGCTTTTATACCAACTTGCTTTTGATGTTCAACATTATCAAAGCCGTCTTCGTTAACGACAGGAACATCCTGTGATGCATTATTACGCGAAATCTTCTTCTCGATATTGGTGTACTTGGTTTCCTTAACTTCAATTGCTTCAGAAATTCGATCAAGTCCATCATCATACGTCATGAGACCATTTTCAAGTGATCTAAATATGATTCTTTTGTTGGGGTTGAGTGCCTTGAGAGTGTCCTGATGAGGCAAATGAAGAGTCAAGGTAGGCGAGGTGAGCATTCAATATAAGTATGTGCATGTATTATCATCATGTCAATAAACTTACCACAAAATATCGAAAGTCTTTCGAAAATAATGCAACTCGAAGTGTACTTTTAGTCCAAACTTCAACCTCTTCGCAGTCACTGAAGTGAACAGCTTTGATTACTTCCATGAAGGCAAGACACTCATGGGGTTTACGCCTGTCTTCACCAATTTCTAGAAGGAACCTTGGATATACCTGAACATTGTTGCCAAGTTTGTTACCATCAAGTAGAAGATCCAAACATACAATCTCAACAGCCCCCTGCTGACGACCAGCTCTAAGCTGACTTTGACTTCTCTTTGATGTACGCCCAGTAAGAACAATTTCCTTTGCATTACGGAGTTCACCAGAGTAGCCACCACCGAGTGCTTCTGATATCTTTCGTCCATTTTCCTTGGCTGAACAGTCGTCTTCCTTAGAACAGCTTCTTTTATAGATGTCCTGTACACAAAGTGTAAGCTCTTTACTCATATCCTTTCTCTCATACATCGAATCTAACTTGGTTAATGCCGATGCAAAGAGCTCTACAATGCGGTCGTCGTTTGGTAGCTGTAACTGTCCAATTGCTTGTCCTAAATCATCCTCTAATTCCTCCAGTTTGATATCATCAGATGTAAAATCACTATCAATAGACATATCATCATCATCTGGATCATCACTATCTGTGGAAGCTTTGGATCTCTCATGCTCATCACCATCCTTCGCCTCGACAGCCAATCGCTCCTCCTCTACCTTCTTAACCTCGGCTTTTAACCTTTCACGCTCATTCTCTTCCTCCTCAGCAGCTAATCGTTCACGCTCCTCCGCTTCCTTCTCGGCCTCGGCGGCCAATCTATTACGTTCCTCCGCTTCCTTTGACTCGGCGGCTGCTTTAGAAGCTTGTTTATTATATGCCTCCTCCCAAGGTGCAGTTAATCTTTTACATTCTTCCTTCTCCCTGGCCTCGGCAGCTAATCTCTCACGTTTCTCCTCCTCCTCTCTGGCCTTAACCTCGGCAGCCAATCTTTCACGTTCCTTCTTCTTGCGATCCCTTCGACGTTTTGACGCCTCAGACTTAAAACTTTTGATGTATTTACTCACATACTTCTCTTGTTGTTTTGGAGTGCATCCTTGAACTGATAAGTTCTTCATCATACTATCGATATCATTGGCTACTTTTCCGTCCACTTCATTGTAATTAGGAGCATTCTCGTCTTGATCATCAACCAAACTTTCCACGCTATCATCATCAACACAAGTAATATTTGCAAATTGTGGTAGACGTTTATTACCCCCCCATACTATGGGATTGATATTCGGCGGAATGGACAATGATACACCCTAACAGATAGTAATAAAAGAAGATTTGAGTTGGATTAGTAAGAAGAAACACAATACAATATCAAACACAGGTACATATCATATGACTTACATGTTTGTGCATATTATTGCACAGTTCAATAACATCTTGAGAGTTGGGATCGAGTGGAAACGTTTTCTCGTTCAATACCAACCACGCAGTTACGATACAATTATCGTGTTCAATGGCAGTATATCTCAATTCATTATCAGCATATTGTGCAACTCCAATACTAAAAGCTAACCATGCATCATGTAATGTTACCATGAGACCCCTCTTCCACAAGTTTTTAAATAATTCACATATATCATCCC
>Ga0214478_100595_pt1 | contig 20781 bp, 13 predicted proteins | sample M1_20Mar14CPVII9_2_FD_178001 | JGI IMG/M metagenome (GOLD analysis project Ga0214478, IMG submission 178001) | Marine eukaryotic communities from Monterey Bay, California, United States - M1_20Mar14CPVII9sort6BwellD7 | ecosystem: Environmental > Aquatic > Marine > Unclassified | place: USA...
ATGAAGAGTTGAGAGACGAAAAAGGTTGAAAATACAAAGCGACTCACTATCAAGGGTATCTTGCACTCACCTCGATACAATGGGAAGAAGTTAATGGGTTCTCTATCACCAAACCGATCAAAGAATAAACGTGCCGTGTTCAAGTTTGATAATAATAGTCCATCACCTGAAGTAAGTTATAACGTTGATACGGAAACGGATCCAGTCAAGGCCGATGCAACTGATATCACCCCCGCCCTCGATGCTTCCCCAGAAGCTTCTCCCAATACTACTCAACCTGAATCTACACAAATGGAAAGGACGAGTTCACCAGCAGAAGAATCCGAAACTCCAACTCTCATGAGCTGGAAAGATCTGAAGAAAAACTCTAATAAGGCAGCAGAAGAAGGCACACTCTCTACTTCTGTTGATGACAATATAACAAAGGATATCAAGATTGATGCCCTTTCGGTCGTAACAGAATATGATGATACAAAGAAGAAGATTGATGACAGTACAGTTGAGCCAAAAGAAGAAAAGAAAAATACTACAGCAGAAGTGGCAAGCCCAAATTATGCAATGGCGTGCTCACCAGTTATGGAGCTTGCTACTGCAGCTGTACCAAGAGAAGCATGCTCGTCAATTGCAAGGGATTTAAAGGACAATCGTAACGTCTTAGAATTGTTAGCAGATGCAACCTATGAAATTGTGAAGGTTTGCTGTAATGATACCATTGGTGCAAGTTTTGACGAGGATACAACTTCCCCTTGGATCTCGGGTAATGAAACTATGAGTACGCGTGAGCATTCAAGTATAAGGAAATGGAGGAACTATAAACGAAGGTCGATTCAAGCCGAGGAGACAGATATGTCAAGTGTATCTCGCGGTAGAGGGCTTTTGTTGGCTAATTCTGGACTTGAAACAAATGCCAAGTCAATGAAGACAGAGAAGGCGTCAAATACAAGGGTATCAGGAAGTCCTGTTCCTTTTATTGTTATGCCTTCTTCAGAACAAAAGGAGAAGAAGAAGATTGGCAATAGCAGTATTGTGGAAGAGCAGTCACAGGTATTGTCAGTGAAATCTATCAAATCTCCCAAACGTCTCTCTGCAAGATTGAGATCGTTGCCAACAAAGTTCTCTCCAGCACCCACGCTGGTTGGTAGCAGATCTACAATCAAAAAGAAGAAGGATAATGATGATTTTGTCATGGAAGATGCCTTTATGGAGGATATAATGAAGATGGTTCAGCTCGAAGCAATGAACACTTCTAAAATAAGAAAGGACGGTGAACATTTGCCTCAAGGTATAACTGAGTTGATTGATGACGCCATTGTGGATACTTTGACTGGCAAAGAAGGAACAGAAGGAGAGAAATATGTGGTGTAATAGATATATATGTTGTAATAGATATATGTTTGGTATATGTGTTTTTAACCTCTAGTTCTCTAGATTAGAGTAATATTACTCTATACACCTAGCCTACGTTCATCAAATAAACCGATCCTCCTCATTAGTGCATTATTCAGTGACAGTCAAAACTCCCTCGGCTGACTCCATTACACTCACAAGAGCCTTAAGTCGTTCCAAGATATCATTCAAAGCTCCATCATTCACAGCCATTACCTTCAAGGTAATACTCGATGGTCTCTTGAAATTAAAGTCAGCATTACTAAATTGATCATTTGGTTGTACTGAGAAGTTGATAATTTCAAAGTCCCCATTGCGCTTCTCGATTATATCAAGAACTTCATTGATTAAGCCACTGTCAAATAATTGTCCCTCGAGTAATACACTAATGCTTGGCCATCCATAACTTTTCAAACATCCCTGGTCACTACCTTCCGAGGATGGTACACACTCCGCCTGCGCAAGAGCCGCAGTTAAACGATCGTGGTACGGAGCATCCAACTTGGTCAATGGTAACCTAATTCCATCTGTTATCTTTCCCATTTTGTATAATCCATATTTAACAGGGATTGGATTTGCCTCACAAAATAAATCACGATGCAATGCCGCCAGCGGTTCATCAGCTGTTAATGCTGCATCTGCGTCTTGTGCATTTGCAGCTGCCATGACTTTACTTACAGCTCCCGGAGAAACATTGGCAGTTACCGAAATAACACCATCGCCACCCTTCAATACATAATCTCTTGCCATACCATCTTCGCCAGAATATAGCATAAAGTCTGACCCGATTATATCCCTCATGGGCTTGACACGGTTATTATCACCAGTGGCATCCTTCAATCCTTGAATCATTGGATGATGTGATAACTTAACCGTTGTTTCAACAGACAAATCGACACCAGTTCGTCCTGGTACATTATAAAGAATTATTGGAAAATCGGTCGCATCTGCAATAGAAGTAAAGTGTTGCAACAAACCATTTTGTGATGGTTTGACATAGTATGGTGTTACTATCAATGCAGCATCAGCCCCATTAGCCTTTGCCTGTAACGTGTTTGTAATAGTTGCTTGTGTATCAATAGTACCAGTACCAACAACAATCGGTAAGACTCCACCCACTTCCTCACGTGTTATCTTCATAACCGTATCCTTCTCTTCCTTTGTTAATGTAGATGCCTCACCAGTTGTTCCGAGAATAACAATACCATTTGTACCCTCATCTTTATGCCAATTTAATACGTCGCGGAGTGCATCTTCGTCAAGAGAACCATCTTCCTTCATTGGAGTTACTAATGCCACCATCGAACCAGCAGGTAGTGGCATTATTGTATTGTCACCAGGTGCTCCCCATAATAGAGTAGATTGTGTTCTAACATTATTAACATCTATTATATTAGTACTGCATCTTGATGGAGCAAATGCGGATACATTCGTTGTAGCAACTAAAAGGACTATTGTAGTGAATAATCTCATCATCTAGTTGATATGTACATAAAAATATTATGAGAGTATATCATATACACATCATATGCACATCTTTTGCAAACATAACAACAGACGTAAAACAAACAGCACATATTTGAGATATGAACATACCATTATAATAATCTTAGGAGAAACACCACAATATTATACGCCTTATTCCAATGACAATAATTTGTGTGGACTTAAAAAATTAGGAAAATGCAATGCAGCGCAGATTGAAAAAGATACCGGGATCTCCTTCCTTCTTACTTAGTATGACTTGCTCAGTGATAGCATGTAGCATAAATAGTTGTCCTCCTTTCTCCTTCCTTTATTTTATAGGTACTCTACTTGAGACTGGTCCTTTCAACTCATTCCTTTAATAGACGGAACGGCCTCCTGTAGCGTCCCAACAAAAACCGGTAGTGAATCCAGCCTCCTCGCTAACTGCAAATGCTACCAAAGATGCGATCTCTTCTACTTTACCACATCTTTTCATTGGAATCTTATCTGTCATGTATTTGACTTGTTCCTCTGGCATATCGGCAACCATTTGAGTCTTGATGACGGCTGGAGCTATGCAGTTACATGTAATACTTCCTTCCTTGTTGGCATACTCTTTACCAATCGTTTTGGTTAATCCAATCACAGCGGCCTTTGATGTTGAATAGGCTAACATACCAGCATTGCCCTCCTTGCCAGCAATAGAGGCAATGTTGACAATACGACCATAATTTTGCGCCAACATGTATGGAAGAACAGCATGACAGCCATTGAAGATACCTTTCACATTGACATTCATTACAAAGTCAAAATTGTGTGGTTGTACCTCATGTGTAAGCAAATTAGTTTGACCAACAACTCCAGCTGCTTGAACCAGAATGTCAATTCGATTGTTTGGGGATAGATTGCTAGCAACAAACCGGAATGTATCCTTCACTTTCTCGACATCTGTTACATCACATGCAAGTCCATAAAAAGTACGACCGGTTGACAAAGTCTCTTCACCAAGGACCTCTTTCAGTTCCTTCTCCAGTTTAGAGGCTGAAGTATCGAGCTCATCTTGGTTCATATCGATCAATACTACTGTTGTGGCTCCTTCTACAGCCAATCTCAACGCGATGCCATACCCCAATCCTCTTGCACCGCCAGTTACGATACACACTGAATCTTTGAGCCTTTGCTCTTGTGGAGTACCATCTGTCTTCGAAGGAGGACCTTTGGTCAAAGCAACAGGGATCTTGGGCGATTCTGCTACTTCTTCGGTTGTATCAGTATTTGCCTCATCAATACGCTCGACAACAACATTGCTCAATGTTCCAATACCTTCTATTTCACATTCACATACATCTCCATTCTGAAGCCATAACGGCTCTGGCTTGCGAAAGCAACCAACTCCAGGAGGGGTCTATACAAAAGAAACAATGTGTTAGAAGACGACCATATATTCTCAGTTGTAGAATAGACACAACAAGAGATCATCATATTCATATATTGAATAATCTACACACAAACATAACTTACTCCAGTTGCTATCGTATCTCCAGGATGTAATGTCATGAATTTGCTAAGATATGATACAATTTGTGGAGTCGAGAAGACCAAATTACTTGTGGAACTTGATTGTACTGTCATCTTCTTGCCATCCTTTGCTTGCGTGAGTCGACATTCAATATGCAAATCCCCTGCTCCAGCATATTCATCCTTTTGAAATTCATCCAATGTTGTAATGACTGGACCCATTGGTGCATAACCATCTCCAGCTTTGCCTAATAACCATTGTCCACCATTGGCTTCTAGTTGTAAATCTCTAGCACTTACATCATGTATGACTGTATATCCACCAATATACTTGTGTGCATCTTCAGCCTTGGTAAATCGTGGTACAGCCTTACCAATTACAATACCAAGCTCAACCTCATAATCTAACTTCGATGTTACTACTTGTTCTTTATCCAACTTTGCATTAATACCACCATGGCTTACATCACTTTTATCTGATGATCCATATTGTGGAATTGAATCACCTGGCGATATAATACAACTACCAAACTTGGAAAACACCAAAGGAACAGTAGGAACTGGTAAATTCTGTTCGGTACAGTGATCAACATAATTCATACCAATACACAGAAACTTGCCAACTTCACTCTGTCCATCCATTGGAGATAATAAACGAGTAACTTGATTTGAGAAGATAGCATTCTTGGAACGAATATTACCATCAGATGATGTAGCTTCTTTAATTAATAAGTTTGCCTTTGTTATAGCATCATCACCCAGTGATAAGAATATACTTGCAGTAGTTGCAATGGATGAAATATCGATATAATGTACATCTGTTGATGAGATGTTATTATTAGTAAAGTATGTTTGGATATCTTTTGAGAGGAATGAAGACGAGGAAACTTTGGCAGTAAGTACTGGACTCTTTGTCCCTTTTCTAACGATACGAGCTAGCTTTACCATATTGTAATAGACGATAGATCAAACGATAAAGGCAAGGGGCTGATCGGCTGATTTGCCCTATTTTATGAGAGTGTAGGTAGGATACCACAACTTATTTGATCGGATGCGTATCCTTTTTTGACTAGGCAGGCGAACACGCAGAGACGACTGACTACTTGAGAATTAGTGAGTGTTTATGCTGCTGACGGCGACTAATATTAAGAAGAAGGTGATCATAATTATAGTAAATACCAGGAAAGTGGCGGTGGAGAATTCTTGGAGAACGATATAGTTTTCATCATGGCGATCACTAAAACAGCAGCAATATCAATATCATTGTTCCTCGGCACTATAGTATTATCTATATCACAAAATGGAGCAGATGGTAAGTTGACAATGGTGTCATTGTTATATTCTATACATCGAGACGTCCTTTCATCCTTTCTCATTCTTTTTCCTTCCTTGTTAGCATTCACTACTACACCTATGCCTATACAAATACAAACCAATAATAAAATTTATAATACAATGATTAAGGGGAGAGAAAGCAGTAGAAGCCTTCTCTTTTCAACTGTAGTCGAAACGCCGCCTACAGATACAAGAGCACCGGTGGCCAAGAAACTGATAGTAACCAAGAAATCACATCAAAAGAAGAAGCAGAAAGCGACAAAGAAGAAGCAACAAAAAGGCAATACAAAGATATCAACCAAAAAGTCAATGAAAAAGAATGCACCAAAGAGATCTAAGAAGAGCAAGGGCAAAAGTCGTAGCAGTAGTAGTATCAATACTAGATCTTTCAAACCATTGAAAGATTTGAAGTTAGGTTCTAAAGTATCTGGGAATGTAGTCGATGTATGTGACTTTGGAGTCTTTGTCAACATTGGATATGCAACAAGGGGAAGTAGATCTGGAACAGCATTATTACATATATCTCAGATTCAATCAAAGAAGATTACCAACATTAATGACATATACAAGGTTGGAGATACTATCAAAGATGCTCGTGTGACTAACATTGACTTGAAGAAGGGTGAGGTAGGGTTGAGCTTACGAAGTCGTCGTCCCAAACGTCGTGACATTAGTAAGATACAGGTTGGCGATCGATTAGAAGGCAAGGTAGACAGTGTGGTACCATATGGAGTATTTGTTGACATAGGTGCCGATGTGAATCCTCTCTTACATATAAGTAGGATTACAGGCGGTGCGATTGAGAACGTTCGACATCATTTGAATGAGGGAGATCCTGTTTCTGTCCATGTAATTGACATCGATGTAAAGAGGAAGACGATAGCAGTATCCATGCTTGATAAGAAAGCCGATCAATATCTGGATAGGAGAATGAGTCAACGGTTAAAGAGGTACTATGGAACAGCACGTACTGCCAAGGGTAGTCCATCGAATGATAGTCAAGATGGAGCTGCAGCGACGACGAGTAGCGACCTGGATTACTTTGATCAAGCGATCAAAGAGTTGGAAGATGCTTTAAAGGAAGGAAAGTGAAGTGAGTTGGAGAGAGTTGAAAGAATCGAATAATGTATAGTAAATAGTGAAAATTTGAGTAGTAGTTTTCTACCTAATAACTTAGTTCTTAGGGGTCGCTCATCCATGCACTACACTTACTACATCACATTATCACATTGATAGGCTCGATACATCTAAAACTCATCATTCCAACACAGTATTTAACAACATATATAACATATAACAAGGATACATTGGCAAAAAACAAGACATATGCCGGGGCCTCTATTGACATATAGTTGTCCTCGCTCAACATGTTTACTTAATCCGATGATTCTTCACCTTGGAGTCTTCTGGGGCAGCGGGTTCTGATACTGCCTCTTCGTCTTCATCCTTGGGGATTTCTTCTACAACAGGGGAGTCCTCTTCTACATCCTCTATTTGAGAAGGTTCCTCCACAGGAACTGTCGTTGATTCATCAATATCTTTGACGTCAGAAGGAGAGTCCTCAACCTTCTCTTCTACTAAATCTTTACTTTCCTCGTTTTCGGCGGTGGTGGTAGTAGTGATAGGAACAGCTTCTTTATCAACAATAGGTGCCTTGGAAGTACTTGGCTCCTCGTCGGGAGATGGAGTATTAACAGGAGAGGGCGATAGTGCCTTCTTACCCTTGCGGCTCTTGAACTTGTTCACAAGTTTACCTTTCTTGGCTCTTTGGAAAGAATTAGAAGCAACCTTCTTCATGCTTGAGAGTTTGGTTAGAGCTTTAGCTTTGTTAGATGTTTTCTTCTTCTCGATTGATGGTGGCTTGGCGAACAACTTATCTAGAGCTACCTCAGCTTTCTTCTCGGCGGTAGGGTCTGCTGGTGGAGTGGCATCAATAGGCTCCTCGTCAGCTTTTGGCTCTTCTTCAGAAACTGGTGTTTCCTCCTCTAACTTTTCCTCAACAGACGCTTGTTTTTCAACAATATCAGTACTAGGAGCGGCGGTTGGTGTAAATAAGTTAGAAAACCTTTTCAATAACTTTGACGCTGGGGAAGCAGGTTCCTCTTTTACTGACGTTTTCTCTTCCTCTTTTACTGCAGGTTGATCCTGAGAAGCAGGCTCCTCTTTTACAGATGACGATTTCTCTTCTAACGCAGGCTGTTCCTCTGGTTTCGTCTCCACCGACAAGGCCATGTAGAGCTCTGTTGTACTGGGTTCCTTTTCCACTGTAGTTGCTGCACATACACCCTTCTTGGTCGATGTAGGTCCACAGAAGGAAGTAACATCACCAATGCAAGTTTCAATCTTCTCATATAACGACTCGACAAAGCTAGTATCCTTGTTACCTTCAGATGAAGGAGGCATGGCATCATCTGCGTCGGTAATCTCGGCAGCTTCGACCTCGGGAGATTTAGTAACAATCTCGGTAACTTGAGATGATTTGCCAACGGGTACCTCTTCTTCATTCTCGACGCCATCTTCTACTTTGTCAGATGTAGCAGTCAATGTCCCGGCCATCTCAGCTGCCTTAACTTGAATACTAGAAATACGCTTGACAAAGAATTCACTACAGGCTTCTGCTGAAGCTGTTGCAGAGTCTTTAGTCTCGACTACTGGTTCTTCTTCTTCCTCCTTCTTTTCTACGGTCTCCTGCTCATCAACTGACTGGGCAGTAGCCTCATTATCAACTTTCACATCATCAATAGGCTTGCCCTCGGTCTCATCTTTAGGTACGGCGGTATCCTCCTTATCTTCAGCCACATCTGGCTTCTCTACCTCCTCCCCGTTAGTACCAAATGCAGCACCTGCATCACAACCACAGTTGGGTAATACAATCTCAACACTATCAGTATTCAAGCACTGCATATTGTTGTCAGTACTACTTTCCTTATCTTTTTGTTCTTCCAACTTTTCATTACTACTGGTAACAGTAATTGTCACATCTGGTGCGGCTACTTCAGTCTCGACGGGTTCGGTGGCATCAGGCTCATCACGTACTTCGACCACAGCAGGTGGTGGTGGAGGGATACTCTCACTACTCTCAACATTATCAGTCTTGGTATCTTCTTTAGTGTCCACCACTGACACTTCCTTACTCTTACTAGCAGCTAAATCCATGGCATAATTCTGTATAGAATCACATGGCGTGGAGTTACCTGCATCACGGAATTCATCCCTACTACCACTACCACTTACTGGGTTGTTGTTATCATCATCCTTGAGTGGTTCAACAGTTTGGATAGAGAGGGGGGAAGTTATATCTTCGCCAACTTTTGGTGCTGCTTCTGTGGGGATGAGCACATCTGATGTTGTATTGACTGTATCGACTACCATTTTTGTATTGTTATATTATCTATTAGTTGCAATGGAATGACAGCCGCGGATATTGTTATTGTTCTTATCAATCAGCTATTGCAATGAAGTTGTGTTGTTAGCTGTCTTGGTGTTTTTCAGGTGTCATAGTTCGAATATCTCATTTGCAAGACGGCCCTAATATCGAGCGATAGATTTCGGTATCTTCGGGCGATAGATTTCGGTATCCTTCAGACAATTATGTGACCTTACTTGCACACTCAACTACACTCAACGCAGCTGCAGATATTATATAATATATACTTTGATATTGAGCGATTGGTCTTTCTATTCTAATCGATATGCTGCTTAAATAAAGGCTTACTGCAAGCGTTGGAAACAATTGCTTAGATTGATGCTCACTTGTTATCATCACATTTATGCATAAACATTGCAATAGACTCTCTCAACTCCCCCTCATCCTCCTACCTCTAACTCTAATAGACTATCATTCATCATGAAGAAGAAAAGCACTCCCAACTCCTACCAGAGGGTATTGCAAAGAGCTAGAGGTGGATTGCTAACCAAGTTCAAGAGCCGGAAGGGTGGTAAGAACAAGTTGCCATCATCTTCACCTGTTACTACTCCACTATCATCATCTACTACCGCCAACAACAAGAAGAACAAGTCAGGTACTACCAAACCTACTATTGCAACAAAGACTGAAGATGTAGCTGTACCAAGTAAGAACGACATGAACATCAACAACAACAACATGCCATGTTCACCTCGAAGTATTACAACCTATGAAACACAAAAGATTGACAATACTGCCAAGAAGTCAACAACAAAAACACCATCATCGCCATCATTTCCCAGTGTCATCGAAGAAGAAGAGATGAGTGAAGGGCTATCAACAGAGTATACATTTGAAACAGCTACAACATTTACTGCCTTAACCGCCAACACTAATGAAACATCTCCTGGAGAGAATCTGCTACCCGAATTAGATAATGCTTGCTGTGGATTATTATTCGCAACCGATAAGAAGAAGGCAGCGTTGACACAAGCAGTGGATGATATCAATGAGAGTGGAAAGTCATTAATTTCAACTGTAGTTGATGATTTCAATAAAGGTTCGGGTTACTTATTATCAACTGTAGCTGGTGGCGATGAGGAGAAGAAGAATAGCAATACTGCACATACACAAACCTTTGCTACCAATTTAGATGTTGTCGTTGAGGATGAGCCAGAACCTGAATCATTATGGAGTAAACTTGTTACCAACGTTAACAACATTGCTGGTATTACCACCAACAACGATCAGTCAACAGTGATGGATCAATCGACTATCCAAACAGACTTAACGACTGAGTATTCGTACGGTGTTGATTCTCTTACTACTGGTACCATGAGTACTAATGATGATGGTTCACATACCATTGATAGTTTGGTTTCTGATGAAAAGAAGGAGAAGTCTACTGCATTGCAGAATGAGTGGATGGATAATAAGAGAGTTGTATCATCGTCTTCTCCAACTCCATCTACATCCTCAAGTCAGAAGAAGAAGTTTGGGTCCGTAATCTTGAAGAAGGTACGATCCACTTCTCCTAAACTATTTGCCAAGAAGATTGTCAAGAATACAAGTATAGAAGAAGAAGGCAGCAAATCGCCCTCGGCTACTACTGCTACCGAACTGGGTAGTATTGCAACAGAGAAGGGGTCTATGGCTGCATCGTCTAGCAAGAACTCTTCCTCCTCAAGCAAGAAGAAGATCAACAAGTCTAGGACGACATCAAGGACACCTAGTCCTCTGACCATGTTGCGTGCCCGTTCGATGGCAAAGAAAAACAAAGCATCTGATGTTGTTATTGTGGAGTCAGCTGATGAATCAGCCTCTTCCAATGCTTCTCCTACTATTGCTGTAGAGGAGGGTAGTGTTCAAAAACCACAGGAGCAAGATGAGAAGAAGGATACTGCTCAAATCTTAAAAGACAACGAGACTAAGAGCATCACCAAGAGTGCAAGGTTATCACCCGTAAATGTAATGGATTTTGATAACACTGATGAGGTGGAAGTTTTAGTATTAGATGAGGTTTGTGAGGTGAAAGAAGATACTGTTGTCAAGTCTTCTTCACTACTGAATGAGGATAACGAGAAAGTAGAGACTGTTGACAAGGAGTCTTCTTTGGTGGTAGAGGAGAAAGAACAACTGAAAGACCAACAAGAAGATAGTATGCTTCAGACAATTAGCGTCGAAGCAAATGAGATTATGAATCAAGTGAATGATATTTTGAAAGTAGAAGAGATTGCCGGACAGTAAAGAGAGTTGTATAATAAGAAATGTTTGGGCAATGAGAAGTTATAGAGGAATTTCGATGTGTCAGTTTTGTGTTCCCAGTTTTTTAGTTTAACGAGTTTAATGTTAGGCTATTGTATAGTTTATGTATCTTATGTAATATCGACATCATTCGTTTCATTCGTCAAACTCGTTCCGGTCTCCTTACATTTACTCATTGTGTTTGTTTCCCAGAGCCGACTTGCCGGCTGCATGTTTTGCCAACCGCGAAACAGTGATTGAGGCCTGATAGTTCACAGTGTCGCTCGTTGTTTTGTTTTTACCAAGACGAAGTAAAGCGTTAATACCGCCTTCCTCGGCAATGCTAACATGATTATCGAAGTTATCAGCGAGCTTCAAAAGAGCTAGAAGCCAGGTGTATGAGAGAGGGATGTTGTAAGTATTAGTATTGTAAATGAAAGTACAAAACATATCAGCCGCCAAAGTAGAGAGCTTACCTAGTGCAGCAAAGTGTCTAGCTTGTGAACTTGTCTCCATCATGGAGACTAATGGTCTTACTCCGCCCATCTTCACTAGAGGTACTTGAAATGATTTATTGTCTGCTAGAAATGCCAATGTAAATGCTCCATAATCCTGACACTCATCATCTACAAGCGATGACAGTGCTACAACTGATTCCAAGCCTCCAAACAGTTGAATGTCATCATGATATTCAGGACATTCTGACAAGAGAGAAAGAAAGTAGGCTGCAGCACGTTTGATCTCAATTGACCCTGTAGATGACTTATTTACAATCAATTGCAGACAATCCATTGCAACAAGAGTGTCGCGAATTTCATCATTCTCAGCCAGTGTCCCTAACATGTAAAGCCCGGCATGAATACTCTCGTCATCATCTGACTTGACAAGATCAAGTATAGGAGAAAGACCGTTCTCCTTGACTGCGCATTCTTTAGTTTCTGCAACTTCACCCAGTGAAATGCCATTGAGAGCCAAGAGTGCACATTGTCTCATTCTCAAATCTGGATATGTTATTGTGTCTATCAATGGCCGGACAAAGCCATTATCAATAACTTCAGCCTTATTTCTGTCAGATCCAAGTGACAATCCTGCAATTGCCAAAGAGGCACATCTCTCAACCTCTAGATCAGGAAATCGTAGTAGGAATAGCAGTACACGAAGCACGCCTTGTTTCACAACCAATTCCTTCTGCTCTCGTGTCCCAGAGCATAGATTACAAAGAGCCAACGCCGCAAATCGTTGAGTTGAATTATCAGGTCTCTTTGCCAGCTTACACAAGACCTTTGGTATCTCTTGTGAGACCATAATTCCCTTTGTTGCATCGTCTGTGGATAGCGATGACAACGCTCTCGAAGCATCTCGAAGTACTTCAACGTTGGTATTTGCAGATACCACGATCTTTATTGTTTCTATACCACCTTCTTTTACTACATATTGACAAAGATCAGGAGAGGCAACGAAATTGGCAATACTAAACACGGCATCCCTCGATATTGTCAAGTCAGAGTGATTACATAGCTGTAGAATTGACTTGATACCACCCTTTTGCAGTACCAATGTCTTTCCAGTGTGATTGAGCGACATTGAAGCGAATGCTGCCGCTGCTGCTCTTTGAAAATCAACAAGATTGCTTTCAGAAAACTCAATATAAGGAAAGTATGACGATTCATCATCATCTCCATTTGAAAGTAGCTTTTGAACTTCAACACTTGAGGACATGAAACGCAATGTAATGGAACAATATCTCTGGGATACGGCGGAATTTGATTTACTCAGTTTGGACAGTATTTCTAGACAGCCCTGTCGATGGAGACTAGCTTGTTTCGTTTCATTGGAAGAGAGATTTGCAATTGTTCTTGAACAATCCTAATGAGGAGAGGCAAAGACAAAAATGAAGTTAGTATACAAAACAAAAGAGCAGATCGATGAAAAATACATGCGAGAACTCACCTGCCAAATCTCATCTTGTTCCATGGAAATGAGAGAATTCATTGCGTTGCCAATCTCACCAGATACTATTGATGTATGACACTCTCTATGTTCACTTAGATTTGCAAAGAGGCCAGCGATTTGATGTCTCATATCATCATTAGCACGAGAGATGCACCGGATAACAGATTGCACAATACCACTAGTATCAAAGCTGTATGTAATCATATTGTTCTGTGATAGATGACGTAAAGCAGATAGTGCAATAGTTTTTATGTCAGTATCATTCTCCTTAATGAGCTCTACCATCAACGCAGGAACTCCAAGTTGGAAGAATAATACATTGTCTCTTCCATTTGAAGACAAATCACGCAGTGCCGATACTGCATGCTTCCTCGTGTCTCTTTGTACGTCTTTGATCAAGGACATGATGTTCGTCAAGCCATTATTTATCAAGGTTTCATGAGAAGTAGGGGATGGAGTCAATTTATGAAAAGAGAGAGCAGTCAAATATCGACATTCTTCACATGAATCTGAACCGCTAAGAAGGATGAGACTGTCAAGTCCGCCATGTTGAATAATGCGTGGGTGTATCTCACGGGAAGACAACAGACCAGTGACAACACGAGCTGACTCTCTTTTGATATCCAACTCTTCTCTCTTCAAACAACCAACAATAGTGTCCAAAATAGATGCACTTTTCATGAACACATGTGTATCAATGTTCTCAGCACAATTAGCTAAATAACAAAGACTTAACCTAACAGTTTCAACGTCTTCGCTCTGAGTCAACAATACTAACTCAGACGTGTACTTCTGTGCAATTGCAAGACGATGAGATGAGCTCAAAGATAGGTTACATAGACAACCAGCTACTTCTCGCTGTGTTTCAATCTGACTAGTTCTACTTGCACTCGTGAGACACTCTAGAATATTTTCAGACATCATCTTGTCTCGATTCTCTCGAACAAATGCAAGTCTTCTTAAAGAGGACAGGGCTAGACATTGAGCATGTTTGTTCTTTCCGTCATTAGCGAGGGCAATTAGTGGTTTGATTCCTCCACCACGTCCAATTTGGGCGAGGATTTCGCCATTACTTGCCATATTGGCAATTGCATATGCATTGCTACTACTTGTACTAATCGTTGGATTCGCCTGCTGTGTTGACGCTGAAAAGGCACCTTGTCGCAACAAAGAAGAATGATTGGATTCATTTGCTGCCATATTGCCCAAACATAGAATAGCACAATCTTGAGTTTCCTCCTCTTCTACCAGAGACAAATTTAGAAGAGAAGGAAGTCCTCCATGCACAATAATCTGAGATTGAGTTGTAGTATCATTCCCCATATTGGCAAGACAAATGCATGCAAATCTTCTACATGAAAGGTCTTCATCTTTTAGTGATGACACAGCCGCATTAAACCCACCTCCTTTGGTCGCATGTGCACGTGTTTCCTCGTTGCATGCTAGATTGGCAAGTAGCATAAGAGCAAACCCTCGACACAGCACATCCTCGCTATTGGTAATTGTTGATACAACTTCATGTACGACATTGTTCTCTACAAAACACAGGTGACTATTCTCATGACTAGAGATATTGTACAATGTTAATAAACCAGCCCGTTGAAGATTAGTTGCTCCATCAGTAGCAACAATGACTTTAAGTGGAACTAGTCCTCCTTCTTCTAGGATTGCCATGGCATGAGACTGTTTTACAGCCAGGTTGCAGATTGTCATGGTTGCAAATACTCGACAATCTACATCATTCATCAACTCAAATAATGGCGACACGCCAATTTGCCTAGCAACATGATCTTGTGTATCATTATCCAATGTTAGATTGCACAAGACCATTGTTACACTCTTGCGAGTGAGAGAACAGTCACTAGATATGAGCTGTTTCAGAGTTGGGAGTCCATTTTCTTCAATGATCTTGATTTGATGACATTCAAGAGTTGAGATATTGCACATTGCCATGACTGCCGCTAGAGTAACCTCTTGATTTGTCGAGGCACACAGTTGAATAAGAGGAGATAACCCGTCCTCATCAAAGACTTTCTTCTTGTTTTCTTCAAGAGTAGCAGTCAATCGAGACAAAGCTTTACACGAATTGAGCTGACAGCTCTCGAAGGACGAAGACATCAAGTGTATTAGTGGAGAGATGCCACCCAACTTCCCAATTACTTTTACAAAATCTCCCACGGCAACATTACTAATAGTAGCAGCAGCGTCCCTACTAATTTCTTCCTCTTGGCAAGACAATAATCCAAGTATGGAAGGAATTACTTTCTGATCAAACACTCCAATAGTATTCTCAGGTGAGCTTGATAGCAACGCAAAAGCTCTCGAAGCTCCCCTCTTGACATTGATACTATCATGCTTACTGAGTGAGACTAAGCAATGCAAGATACCCATTTGAACTAGTTCGACTTTATTTTGTGCATATTCAGATATGTTGGCAATTGATTCGGCAATTTGATACAGCAAATCTTCATCATCTTCATTCTGGCAGCCATTACCAATATAATCAGTTATGATGCTTACAACTCCACTATTAATTAGGCTTCTCTTTAGCTGGTGTACAACCGAAAGATGTCGGATGATATCAAAAGCCAGTGTTTTTATAGCAATGTCGGAAAGAGATGACAATTCAATTGCCGTCTCAATTCCACCCATTTCAGCAAACCTAACCTTGAAGTCTTGATTGGAAGCAATATCTCGTAGTGCTACCGTGGCTTGGAGCTTGATGTTGCGGAGAGTCTCTTTTTCAGTACCAAGTTGACTGTTATGTTTGTGTGTTGCAAGATTCACGACTGCACTAAACACATCATCTTGGGAAAGAAATACTTCATGTGATGTGATGTTCGTTGCAAGTTTTCGAAATGACACAGCTGTATTCAATTGGCACTCAAGATCTTCAAGATTACTAACATTCACGATTGCTTCAATCCCAGACGTGTCGTTTATAACGATTGTTTGTGCAACCAATGAAGACAGTACATTTGCTAATGCCCGGCTAGATTCTCGTACGATGGAAAGTGTGTTATGTTGCATGAGTGATAAAATTGTAGACACGAGTCCTTCCTTTTTGGCAACTATATCATGGAACCGTTCATCGTTCGCAACGTTGGCTAGGGCTCCAATAGCAAATCGTGCCACCTCCTCGTCCACCGCAGTTGTCATCTCCAATATGTTACTAAACATACTATTACTGTCAATAATTGGTTGTCTAGCTTTGTCCCAAAGAGCTAAACGACAAACCGACGAGGCAATCTCTCGACAACGATCTATATTGTCAGAGTCATAAAACCTGGCCATGAATTCTATCGCATTACTTGCAATGAGTTTAACCCGGTTGTTTGTATCGTCGGATAATCGTCTTAACGAAGCAATCGAATATGTCAATGAATGTTCATTAGTCTCCTCTTCCAGTCTCGCGACTAGGCTGGTTGTAACTCTCTCTTGACATAACTCATGGTGTGCAGAAGCCAACATGGAGAGTTTGTTAAATGCAAAAGAAACGTGTAGACGAAGATCATCAGTCCCTTTCCCGTCAACTCGAAGCAACCTCAACAGTGCAGGAACAACACCCACTTCAATTATATGAGAAACAAGAGATGAATCTTGACATAAAGCACTGATTGCAATGCATGCATGACATTTACTTTCAACCAATTTTTGAAAAGTTTCATCATTAGAGGTTGGTAGTTCATCATTGATTACTGCATGAAGAATAGAAACCAACTCTTTTCTTTCTAGTGTCGAATGCGTCTTCTCATTCAAACATATATTTGCAACTGTCAAATTGCTAGACCTTCGTGTATCTGTGTCTGCATCTGTGCACAATATTAAAAGGTTTTCGATTAATTGGGGTTCATTTACAAGAGTTGTATGCATGTTAAAGTTGCTTGATAAATTAGCACTGAGTCGTGATACCTCAAGCTTCACCATCGGATCAGATGATTGTGACGTCAAGCGAACAAGTCGATCTACTGTAAGATGATCAAGTATGTCAGAATGTAGATCATTGACCTCTGAAAGAGTTGCCAACGAACGACACATTTGACTAACACATTGAGCATCGTTCATGTCAGTCAAAGTGACAAGCTCTTTCATCTCATCTGAGCGTACGAGATTGAACTTATTCTCTTCATTGAGACTAAGGAGAACTAGTATTGCAGCCGTCTCTCGCTTACACTCTAAGCAATCAGATTTCATTGCAAGTGATAGAACATGCAAAACACCTTCTTCAACAATTGGACGCCTAGCCTCAGCCGATGATGCTAAACCCCTGAGAGTTGATAGTGCCGCCAACATATCCGAAGTGTCTCCCGTGTGACAGAGAAACATCATTGATGGTAGACCTCCATTGAGGACGATTGAATGCTTACACAAGGAGTCGGAATTCTTCAAAAGACCAGCCGACAAATTGCACAAAGCATAGGCAATACACCTCCGACTTTCAACATCGGAAGTTTCATTTTCAGATACACCGACCAAAGGTTGTAATGCGCCACTAGCAAAAACAGGCTCTTGTAAATCAATATGCGATGCAATGTTGCCAATTGCCATCGCCCCGAACAGTCGATGGGTTGCGTCTGAGTTGCATAGGAAGGAGAGTAAACTTTCAATATCAATACTTTCAAGAACAGTGTTTGCGTCGTCTCCCAAACAGCCGCCCAGCGATAGATTGCATAGCGTGCTAAGTACTTCAATCTTGATGTCAGCATCATCAAAATGAACAAAAGACAATAGTTTGAGTACTCCACCTCCTGATACAATCAAGTCGCGAAAGGACGAGTCAGTTGAGAGTCCACGAAGGGCTGTCACTGCTCGGAACTGAACTAGCCTATCGGTACAATCTAGGTTCTTGATCAGTTCTTCATGAACACGTAATGAACCAAGACGAGGGTGAGATTCGCTATTCGAGCAAAAGTTGGCAATACTCAGAAGAGCACTCGTTCGTAGATCAAGATTAGTTGACTTGATGAACTGCATCGAAAACTCAGCGCAACCACTATCTAACAACTCCTCGTGCACCTCGTGACAAGAGGCGATGTTTGCCAGACAGCTCATTGCATTCTGTTGTGTTCTTATCTGGTTTCTCTCTGCTTGTCGCACAATTGACATCAATGGACGGACACCCTGCTCTCTGACAATTCTCAGCTTGCTCTCTTCGTCGGATGCAAGATTTGATAAAGCCATCGTTCCAAATTCCCTAGATGAGTTGTCTATCGACTCTAGTGCAGTAATTAGATGACCAAGGACTCCAGAACGAACAATGTTTGGTGTGTTATCTCTCTCAGCTGACAGATTAGCAAATGCTCGTACCGATTCTCTCAGAACTGGGATAGACTTGGACAACATGGCGAACTGAAGGTGATGTATAATATCCACTAACACGGCCTGATTGGCTTGACTTTCAGCAACAGTGGCAAGTACCCCAATGGCTGGAGTTTGTGTTAATAGATAGAAAGGATAGAAAGAGTAAGGGGGTGGTTAATATGAACTATCAACACGAAGAAGATTGTAAAAACAAAAAACAAAAACACACACATACCTTGATGAGCAAGCTCATTATCTTCGTCTCGAGCCAAGTTACATAGGATATCTACAAGACCATTTTCATTAACAATTGCCTCCTTATTCTGATCAGACAAGCTTAGATTACGCAATGTAGCACATACCTCGCGTTTTGTCTCCAAGTCTTCACTTGATGATGCAAGTGACAACAAGGATTCAAGAACACGACTCTCGACAAACAAGTTTCTATTTCTATCACAAACTGACAAATACTTGACAGCAAGACAAGCCTGTAGAGCAGTGTCCTTATCATCACAACGAACCAATGTGACTAATGACTCAACTACCTTTGTATTTTGAAGCATGGCGTGATTCTCTTCTTGTATTGAAAAGTTGTGAAGACCAAAGGATACACTCCTAAGTGTCTCAACATCATCAGAGTGAATCAAGGGTAGAAGGATTGCTTCAACAGAGTCGTTCTCCAAAAGAAATCTGTGATTTGTTTTACACAGAGCCAGATTTGCAATCGTCAATGCACAGTATCGAAGTGTCTCGGTATCATCACCTTCTGAACTAAGGACTTTCAAAGGATCAATAACAGATGTTTGGAGGATATGAGAGTGTGTTTCTGAATTGCTTGCAAATAAAGAAATACAACGTGAGACGGCAGGTTTAACATCTACATGAGTAGACTTGTCTTGAATGAGATTGCACATTGGCTCAAGACATTGTTCCGTCAACATCAATTCCTGAACTTCACCACTTATCTCAATAGTCTCAGCGAGGTTGGCCAGAGCCGTAGCTGCATTGATCTGACACAAAGAGTCGGAATTCTTCAAAAGATTGATCAACGCAGGCAGTGCACCCGACTTTGCAACCAACAGTCGGTTGTCCTCGGCTAGTGAAAGATTTGACAATGTGGATGCAGCTTCTTGTTGGATTTCTAAACATGAGAATCGATTATTCCCTTGGGCAGCAAGCACAAGACTTTCAAGCACTCCTTCACGAAGTAGGGGTACACGCAAACTAGCATGCTTTGATATACCATGTAGACCGGCAATGGCTTGGAATTGAGCATTGACAGAATCATGTGTTGTTGGAGGAAAGGAGAATGCCACCAAAGCATCTGTACATTTAACCTCAAGCAGACGTTCAATATGAAGAGGATTTGTGCACAAGTTGCCCATGGCAAGGACTGCATGCTGACGACACTTGACATCACGATGTCGTGTAAAGTCCATCAATATATCTGTACATAAAAATAGTTATAAATATAGAATAAAGGTGTTAGTCAGTCTCCTGTTTACAAGTAAACCATCGTCCGTTCCACTTTACTGACTTACCGAAGAAAGTATCCAAGTGATCGTGATTATCTTTTGTACCACAAAGATTCGAAATGATTAGAATACAAAATCTAGCAGTCTCTTTGTCTGAGAAGCGTTTAGGGTCGAGACTTGCCAGACACTCTGTCTTGATGAGATTCAATATGTCAAGCTCCAACAAATCAGAATGAGATTTGAGATTAGATGACAGATTACTCAGTGCCAGTGTTGCCATACGTTGACATTCACAATTTCTACTTTGGAAGCACTTCAAAAGTCGTTTTGCTGCTCCCTGGTGGATGACTAGATCACACAAATCAGCATTCACAGCAAGATTACCACATGCTCGAGCAGCCTCTCGCTGTACAGCTTCTGAATCGGAGTCGAGTGCACTAATCAATAGAGGCACACAACCATGATTGACAACCAATGTCATGTTACTCGCCGCCTCCAGTAAGTTGGCAATCGCACAACAAGCCAATTGAGACTCGTCCACACTATTATTATTCTCACTGATACAATCTACAATCATCGAAGGTGACGGCCATGAGTTGTTAACATCATTCCTCTTGTCTCAAGATGCAAATTGTCAGCGTGTGGGAGCATTTGGAATAGGAAATCTCTGTACTCATACACATCATCGACGAACAT
>Ga0214478_100598_pt1 | contig 20774 bp, 10 predicted proteins | sample M1_20Mar14CPVII9_2_FD_178001 | JGI IMG/M metagenome (GOLD analysis project Ga0214478, IMG submission 178001) | Marine eukaryotic communities from Monterey Bay, California, United States - M1_20Mar14CPVII9sort6BwellD7 | ecosystem: Environmental > Aquatic > Marine > Unclassified | place: USA...
GAGGGATTCGATCGCTTGTAGGTATGGCAAAGTCATATGGGGATTAGTACAAGTTATGGCAAGTAGGGGGGGCTACAGGGTGAAAAAAATGCCTAATAGTGAATAATTATTTATCTTTTCAGAAAGTTTATACACGATGCGACGCGAACCGTTTATCAAATTACGACTATCTCACATAATATCACTGCCCTCTTAATACTGCCTTCTCAGCCATAGAGCAGTCAGCATACTGCTTTCTAAGCATAAAACTATCTCTTTAGTGGATAGGACATATCATATGCACACATTATGATTATTATGTATCCTTGCCAATGAAGACACACACACATAAGTACTCATTCACTGTTACACTGAGAAAGGCATGTAAATCGTTATCCAATTACGACTAGATCTCACTTCACTGCCTCGGGAGTAGACAGAAATCATAGTCCATAAATATATATATGGTTATGTAAGCTTAGGGCCAGAGATTGTATTGTACAACATATCGTCACTACACTACTTTTAACACCGTAAAAGCAAGAGATAGCCTGAGTGACCCTTTTTACCCCACAACAATGCCTTATCATATAAGCACTCATGCACATCATAGATGTTACCACCTTCTTCCATCAGGATAGTAATGAACTTATCACCAACATACTCAACATCCTCGTTATTACTTGTGATTGATTGAATTTCCTCAATAGGCAGTTCATTACTCTTTAATATCCTAAGATCGCAGTAAGTGGCGTATGCTTTCCCTGGCTTAATCGGTCTGGATGCTGGTAAAATATTCGATCCAGAGCAACAAGTAGTGTAACTTCCATCATATTCAGGGTTTGCTGCATCGTAGTTGACTTCATATCCTCTTTTACTTCAAGCGAGATATCCATGTTAAACTGAGTTGTATCTTGATCCTCCCAGTCTCGATTGCGCAAGCATATGAAGCCTCGAGGACAGTCTGAGACAGGAACAAGGTCGGATGATGTTTCATCTTATTTTAGTGTATCAGTAGGCTTTGGCGACGATGGGATTGCTGAAGGTTGAGAACTTGGTTGTTCTGAAGGCTGATCGGAAATTGATGGCTGTGCACTTGGTAGAGCTGATTTGGAACTTTTGCTTTTACTTTTAGACGACTTGGTAGAAGAAGATTTACTTGATTTAGTATACGAGCTCTTTGAGCACTGAGAATTGATATGTAGGAAAGACATAGTCGTTAGATTATGAGCATATCATGCAGGTTTTTGGTACGACTTAATATGTAGACTTACCTTGGTCTTCCTGTCAGATACATCATCATAATCAGGCATAGCCACGTCAGCTTTGTTTGACTTCGAGGAATAACCATAGAAATAATCTGTACTATTCTTGCTTGACTTCGAGGAATAACCATAGGAATAATCTGTACTATTCTTGCTTGACTTTGAGGAATAATCATACGAGTAATCTGTAATATTTTTGCTTGATTTCGATGACGTAATAGAGTTGCTTGAAGAAGTTGTTTTGGAAGTGCACTTGCATTTACTCGTCATATGATATGGTTCAGTCTCGGCCTCAGAAAGGAGTGTATATGAGCTAGCTTCTGAACGTTCTTCGCCCACTTCATACTCTACAGTCTCCGATTCGGCCTCAGGAAGCAGCAGGTGACGGATAAGTTCATCCGACTTAAACTCGTCGTCATCACACTCACAATTATCATGACTACTATGTAGATCACGATGATGGCGTCTTCGGAGTCCTCCTCTTCCTGTGAACTCTTCGTCTGTATCCACATATGCTTTATCAGAATTGATCATTTCATCCTTTACAATATGACGACGTGTGAGCATGGGTAAGGCCTGAAGCAACGCTTCCTCTTCATCATCACTCCTGCTCAGTACGAGATGACGCAACGCACTCATAGACTTGCTGCTCTTGGAAAGTGATGGTGATCTGGTTGACTTACTGCTCTTAGATGACGACTCTGTATATATCGAAGGCGATGGAGATCTGGTACGCGACTTACTGCTCTTAGATGTCGATGGCGATCTTGTCGTTGACTTACTGCTCTTGGTAGAATAGTATGATCCTATGTCAATATACCCTCCGTCTCCATCACAAGCTTCTTCGAACCATCTCCAATTGTCATTCGTTTGATTCAACGAAGAAGCTCGATTGCGTATTGTTAATCCTAAACCAACTACAAGAATAAGAAGTAGTGCCATTGCTGATATACCCATCATTTCTTTCTTTGATAAATGTTTACTACCAATCTTTCGTGTTGGCTTATTTTTAATGTTGGCGCTTGTTGTTGTTGGTGATAAGATACCACCATTGATATATTGTTCTTGCCCGTCATCCTTGGACGAATCATCAGTAGAAGCGATATCAATCATACCATTGATATTCTTATTAGTTGAAGACACATCTTCATTCTCATCTTCCCACGAGAGTACATCTTTAACGAGCTGTCCATCATTGAACAACGCCGAAGAAATCCTATCCGTTAAGCTTACTCGTCCTCCAGCGCTTATATCTTCCTGTTCTTCTTGTTGTAAAGGTATTATTTTGCTTTCACCCTTCTGTACACCTTTCTGCGACACTAAATATATGTCATTACCAATAATGGGAACCCTACCAACGTTTGTCTTGTAGTAATCAACTATGGGTTTGTTTTTACTTGTAGTATTTTGTGGTTGTGAATGTCCACTGGGTATTGTCATGTTACTATAATCATCATTTCTACTAACAGCATCTAAACTTGCTTGCCATAGAGGATTATGTTCATCATCATTTCCTCCTGGTGTGTTAGAACCTTCTTCTGCTATACCATCAAGTGTTATAAGTTTATTGGCATATACATAAGCTAATAGAAAACCACCCCAACCTAATACTGCATCCTCTACCGCTTTTGATGATTGGATACTCTCGCCACTACGGAGTAATGACAAGGCGGATATCTTCGCTGCCACTGTTATCTCACCAAATGCATCAGCTTTTCTACTTAAACTACCACGTTGTGTATGATGATATCGATTTGCAACTACATTACCATGACCAATAATAACAGATGAAGCGATCTGTGCATTGTGAATACTTGCACCGCATGATATTGCAGCGCCCTCTGGAAGATGCGCGTTATCACAGTTTATGATGATGAAAGGGAGGAGATTATAACATATATGTTAGTACGTTTGATATGCAGGGTAATCAATAAAGACAAATTAAGGTCAAATAAAACAGCCAAGTCGCCGAGACTTTATACTGAGCACACGAATTCATATCATAAAACAATACTTTAGCGGACTTTCCTGCCATGATTGAGAGAGGTATCCATAATGGAACCTCTTGTATTTCGGATTCATTACCACGCCGTACTTTCAATTGGAATTCTGGTTGATGATTATTTGTTGTTGTTCTTTCGTTATTATGACTTTGCTTGTTCTTCTTCTTATGCCTTCTGAGTTTACTCGAGGCTAATGAGAACATGATCCGATAGTATCTTAGAGATGTGTATGATAATTATGTTTACAATATCTAGCTCATTCAACTTGTTGTATGATCTATCGCAATACCACCATAGAAGTCATATTATGATGTTTCTACGAGGTTCTCATATTATGCATATGTATGTGTGTATGATGGTATCATCATCCACTCCTCTTCTACTCACAAAAAAATGCATTCTTCACTCACGACACATGTCAGTATCCTTTTTGCAAGTAGGCAGGATAGTTGAGAAATGATCTGTCAGTTGGATGCCTAATCATCCTCCAACGCACGCCCCCAAAGCCTTCGAGAACCATGATTGACGTCGTGATTATATTTCGATTCCTCACTGAAGCATAATATGTGGCTCATTGCATAGGTGTGAACAATATAGGGGAGACCGGAGTAACTAGAGAGGTTGTTCAATACTGCAATATCATAAATCATATACCTACAAGACAAAACGAGTACTTATATCAATTCATCATCTATTGACATATCCAACAACATCAATATACAATGGTCAGGAATGCTAATCACTCGAAGCAGAAGTGGAATATCTTCATCTTTTTGCTCTCTCCTATTGATACCGCATGTAGCAACATGTGTCATCCAGACGAAGATACATACGACTCTTCTTCTTCATCATCTCTAATAGCTGCATCGAATGTATTCGGTGACTCTATGATTGCCTCGTCAATGTCATCACTGTCATTATCAACCTTTGATAAGCAAGTTAGGGAGAATTGGAGGAGGGCTCGCAAGCTGCAAAAGAGGAACAGCCACCACGACATCTCATTACTTGACAATTCTATTACCGAGGATGGAAATGAAAATGAATATTGTGAGAAACTCAAGAAGGAGGAGGTTGCAACTACTACTATGAAAGCTACGAGTGTTAGACCCCCTCTATCACATCCAAAGCAAGAGAAGAGGAAGATGAAGAAGAAGCAGAAGATTCATGCTCCTAAGACGAGATCCTTATTATCACTATCAAGGCCTCCGTTATCTCCTCCCCTAAAACAAGAGAAAAAGAAGAATCGTCTTGTGTTGGCTAGGGAGAAGATGAAGTATGGTAAACACAGGTCTACTAATACGGGGAAGCAACAACAGAAAGAAATCTTATTATAACAGGGGAGATATTCGATTACCTTTGATGTCTTATATACATACTAAGCTTTGAAGACCTATCATAAGATAGTTTTCCATAAGCTATTTTCATAAATGATAAACAAGTCAAGTAGTACTTTATTTGATTCTGTTTAATCATGAGTGTTACTTATCTAGTTCTAATTACTTATTTCTCAATCTCACTGTGTTAGACGACATGTTCTTCTCTTTCATGACACCCCTAGCATCTTCTTTGTTCAAACAAAAGAACTTATCTTGAATGACTGCCTCTTTACGCCGGAGCATCTGTTTATCCAATCGCTGTTGTGTTTTGTCGTGGAGATACAACCAAAAAAATGCTAAGCAGGATACCTCTCTTCTTTTTGTATTGCAGTATCATTCGTACGATAAATTGATTACAATGTTCTGACTAAACCTAAACTTACCCACTTACTAGGTTATGAGCTCATCATCACCTTTCCCTCATCTCATCCATCCTCTCACTTTAGGAACTGCAAATTGCTAGTGAGAGTCATATAGTTATAGTTACTAACTAATTCACCATGTCTGACGAAGAAGTACCCGCTGAAGAAGTCGCCGAGGAGGAAGAAGAAGTAGCCGAGATGAATGTCTTGGATGCTTTGAAGGAGGTACGTTTTTGACAAAGATATCATTTTTTTTGCACATATGATGTGTTCATCTACCTACTACTTTGCAATGCTAACAATCTGCATCCCCTCCCTTCTACTTAACAGGTCCTCAAGAAGGCTCTTGTTCATGATGGTCTCCGTAAGGGATTACATGAATGTGCCAAGGCTCTTGACCGTCGCTCAGCCCGTCTATGTTGTCTTGCTAAGGATTGCGAGAACGAGGAGTACAAGAAGCTTATCCGTGCTCTTTGTGCCGAGGGTGAGGTATCTGTTATCATGGTTGATAGCGGTAAGGACTTGGGTGCATGGTGTGGATTAGCCAAGCTTGATGCTGATGGTGAAGTTAAGAAGGCCGTTCGTACTTCCTGTGCTGTGATCACCGACTTTGGTGAGGAGACACGTGCCTTAACTGTTCTTTTGGATTACCTTCAGAAGCAGGCTGACGGTGAAGAGTAAATGTATTCTTTTGGGTATTAATGGATGATGTGAGATGAGATTGTAGTACTTTTTATTTGCTGCTACTACTTTGCAACATGATAAAAGGCCTGCACATCTCCTTGAAGTGGATTTTATCCCACTCACAGACAGATATGTACCCAAAACTTAACCTAACCAAATCAGATTGACACGAAAATATATCATATATCTACTAGTACTTCTTTACTACCATATATCTCTTACTAGACCATTGAGTATTGAGATTGATTATCAAACTCGAGCTAGCTCTTCTTCTTTTTTCATTCATTTCTTATTCATTAGCCTTAATATTCTAGAAATTGTGGCATTAATTTCCATCCCAAACTATAAAAAGTTGACTCAGCAGTCGTCATAATTTCCCCCAACATAATACACCTAACACAGATGATTCGAAACATACACACATCTTTTGCTCTCCTATTATGCACCACGATACGATATCCACTTAAACTAACTGATACCTCTCAAGTCGCGTATCTTACTTTGCCTTGCCGTCTTTTACACTTTCCTCTTCTGCTGCCTTCTCAACATACTTTTGAACTCTCCATCTAAATATTGGATTACCCTTAGTCTCTTCCAACATTCGATTAAATTCATCCGAATCCAACCCATATCGTTTTACAATCGCCTCAGCTTGGACTGGAAACTTCTCACAAACTCGTCGTACTTCTGGATGTAGCAGTGGTTGGACATTTGGATCTGATAAATCAAATCCTGGTGGGAATCGTTCAACTTGTAATGATTGTCGCAATGTTTCCATTTGATCAGAACGTAAATCTTCAATTTCATGTATAGACCTTGCAAATAATTGTACACGAAACTTTTTATGTTCCTGTGATTGTAGTAATTTTTTTGATGATGGATCATCAAGTAATGGTACCTTATCAAGATTAACAGCACTTGCCATACGATATAAATATGCCTGTTCCGAGACACGTTCTTTTAATGCTGGATCTGATAGTACCTCACGTCCAATTTGATTAAATTGTGTAACCGTCATACCCAATGCTTTCACCGCCTTTGTACTTTGCAATAAGAATGCAGATTCTGCACGTTTCTTTGATGCTTCAAACTCTGATCCTTCCCCCTTGACTTTTTCACCTCCGGATATACTACCCAACCATGATTTCTTCCCTTGTGTTACTTCAGTCCTTGCAATTTCTGCATCACGTACCCTGCGTAATCCCTCAGTGACTGCGAGTGCAGCTGCATACCGATCATATTTTTCTTCCGAGGGTATACGAAATATAGACGGCATCGTATCACCCTTCACTGCAGGTGAATTGAGTACACCACTGTTTGGTATTTTAGATACACTACTCATTTTACGCATCTTCTTAACACCCTTTTTCATCTTCTTTTTCATACCCTTTTTATTAACTGGAGCTAATGATGAAGCTTCACTGCCCTTTTGTACCTTCTTCTTCCTTCTTAAAGCAGCAGCAGCTCCACCTCTAGGTAAACCTAAATTATTATTTGTTGTTTGTGTCTTTGTAGTTGACGATGTTCGAGTATGCCATGGCAGGCGAAGTGAAGAACCGCCGACGCCCGGTGATGGCGAGGCATTAGAGGTTCCTATTATACAAAATAGAACAAGGATATATATCATTGCAATTATCATTATGTTCGTCTAGAGAGTAGTGTAAGTAAACAAACCAAATGAAAATTGCAGACAACATCTTAAACGTAAGACTTTATTCCCATGTACGGGGGGGACCGGGGATAGCTATCAATCACAAGCTTAATGGGGGAAACAAATCAACTATATATTGCAAATATTGACACATCAATACCTCGACCATAGGTGGTAGTTTAGTAGTGACGGCGATCTTGATAGGCTGACATTGTTTAGGATACGCTGACTACATCTTTGGTATCTTTGACATAATTGCCAAGCTGTCCTATGGCGTATGAAGTGTAAACCTTGTCTCTACCTAATTTCCTATGTTGTATTATTCTTTGACTTAATTGCGATCTGCTGATAGTAGAGGATGGGAGAGACTTCTGTCGATGCACCATTCGAATGGTTAACAGGTTTCAAAAGTATACGTCATTTAGTGACACCTTCAAGAATCATTTTTGGATCAGCAGATACATCTACAAATGTACATTATCATTCATCACAGAAATCACCAATTCGTTTAAATGCACTACATGTAGGGTGTGGCACATCTACCATTGGCGAGTCATTAGTATGTTTACGAGAGCGTACACCTAATGGTCGTCTGCTTCAGTATGGATTTGTGGTAAATGTTGATAATGATAGTAATGCACTAAAGGCAATGCAAAATCGCTGGGAGAATAGAAAGACACACGCAGAAGATAAACACGGCATCATGCAATGGGAATGTCTTGATTTCAGTAGTGATGAATCATGTAGACTAGCACTTGATGGAGTTTATCAACAGCTGAATGCAAAGAATACAGATGCAAACAACCATGAAGGAGGATGCTTTGATTTGGTACTTGATAAGTCGACACTCGACTGTTTGTTATGCTGCGAAGCACAGACAATTGCCCAGTTTCTATGCGAGGTATATAGAGCATTACGAGTTCCTACCATATCGTCAGATTGCAATCAAGATGATAACAGCAGCGAACAATCAACAATAGATCAATCTAATTGGGGAGGAGTATACGTACTCATCACGTTTCATCCACCAGAATTCATAGATCAATTATTACAACAACTACCTGGTGCCGATTGGCATATAGAGAAAGAAGTGATACATCGAGAGATGGAAAATGTAAAGGAGAATAAACAATGTATAGCAAAAATTGAAGAAGTGAACTCTGAGAGTGTGCAAGATCTGCACTCACCAACCCCATCTTCCTCTTCATCGACTTCCCCTTGGTCAAGTGGTACGTTCAATCCGAATGAAAACTACAGAAAAACACTCAATGTTTTTACATGCCGACGGCAATCTTCAAATTGTGAACAACATGAAAATGTGCTTAATATGGATCTAGTAAAACATCACGTCGAATTAGTTAGTGATGAACACTACAAAACAAACAATCCAATGATAACAACTGAGAGGAGAGAACAACTTCGTCTTGCATTCTTAGATGCAATAAAGATGAAGAATGACACAAGAGATACAACAACAATTGAGTTAAAGCAGTGCTATCAAATGCTGTTTACTGATGCCGAGAAAGAGCATTTATCTTATGAATACTTTATTGAAGACTGGGAAGCGTATTGTAGTAAAGATGAAACTATCAATCGATCTGGTATGGCATTTGATGTGGCATTAGATTTTCTCAATGAGATGCAATAAGTTTAGACTTAGTACATTATTTTTAGCAGATAGCTCTCAAAGTGGATTGTCTTCTAGCCATTGCGTTTGTTCTGCATTCAAAGATGGTTTGGCGCCAACTTCAACTAATTCCATATTAAAGTATAAAGTTGACCCTCCTGGAATTGACGAACCAGCACCCTTATCCCCATATCCTAACTTTGAAGGGATGATTAGTTGTCTAGCTTCTCCAACTCGCATTTCTAGTACCATTAAATCCCATCCTTTGATTACTTGGCTAACACCGGCTAAGAATTCAAATGGCTTATCACCAAATGGGCCCTTGGAACTATCAATCTTCTTTGCGTTCGAATTGTCTTCAGGAAATCCATTGAGATATAGTGTGTACTTAGCCTTTACCTTCTGTGCTCTTACTGGTTTAGGCGAGTTCACATCAGTCGCAGGAGATGTCACCTTGTACTTGATTCCACTCTCTGTTGTTTGGAATCCATCATCCGCCCAAGCTGGAAGTGTCGTCTGAGAGATGAGAGTAGAAGATATTAGTGCTGTGGATATGCTATCAACTAGAATTTGCCGCCTTGATAATGTATCAGGTTGTGTTGAAGTTGAGAATGCGGCAGCACTGCTCGAGAATAGTAGTAGCAAGCTTGCAATAATGGTAGTTGCCTTCATGTTGGGATGGGTGGGGTTTAATATCACTTTCACCACCGTACCACACGTCAAATAAAGTGAGTGTGTGTGTATATAGTGTATACGAGCTTGAGATGTAGTATCAGTTTATGTTGTAGTGTTGTCATATTGGATCTTTCAAAAAGGGCATATAAAGGGACCCAAGATCTCATTCTAAAATAGGGGTCCGTTGATCTATTCTATTCCTACGTTTAATTCTCTATTGGGGGCTATTTACAGGCATATAAGGTACTCTTAACGGGTAACCGTGTGGTATCTTGTGCCCGTGTGATCTTGCATGATTTTACCGCAAAAAGCTCATAATTTTAGAATCTCATCATTGCAAAGAACTATATACTACAAAGACTATAAATATAAATGACTCGCTCATCAATCGCAGCCGCCCTCCTCCTAGGGTCGGCACAATATACTACTGCTGATTCGGCTGATACTGTTTCAAGCCGTTTACAAGTTCATGTACGTTAAATTTATTTAATCAACCTACACAACAATATACAATTTCAGAGTGTAAAGAAAGATATAATTGGGTGTAACTTCTCCTCCTTATTGGAATGGGCGTTGTAGAACCGTATCGTGTAAACCTACTAATCTACAATATTCAATGCAATCGATTGGCACAATAGCTGATTTATTGCGTGTTTATATTGGTGGATGTAGTATGGTTAACCAAAGAGACAGGCAGTACTAATATCTTTAATAAGCCCTTGAATGGAGTCTATTTATTGGAAGATGCACAGGCTGTTAATACGCTTTCAATGATGGAGACAAATTTACGTTGGATAATTGGATTTGCAATGATACCGACGTTTTATTTTTGTGGATATCACGTGCACACTTTTTTTGTTTATAGTCTTTATGTCTCAGGGGTCATAGAAGTGTGAACAACAAAGGGGGAAATAAACGAAGGCGAATCATAGAGAGATAGAAGTACTGATTATGATTTGTGAATGGTTTATATTGTATATGGCAAAATGAATGAGTGGTCGCATTTTAAAGAGAAATGTTCCATTACTAATATTATACTTCTTCAATAATTTACAGGTTCCTCAAACACTTTTTAGACCAGAAGGGTATGATCATCGTGAAGCATTATTTGGCGTCCCTCCCTATGGTGGCTCAATTGCTCAAAGTGTTTACTATGCAGACTCTGATCTATGTGATCCTACAGTTGATACTCGAAAGGGATTTCCAATCCGATCCAAGGATAAGAAAGGTGTTATGGAACCATGGCCTTCTCCGTACATTTTAATGGTGGATAGGGGTGGATGTTCATTTGTTCAGAAAGTACGTAATGCTCAACGTTCGGGTGCGGCCGGAGTTGTTATTGCCGACAATACCTGTTTATGTACTGATAAGAAATGTGTCTCGGCGAATCAAGATGTTTGTCAACCCGCTGAACCAATCATGGCTGACGATGGTTCGGGTGGAGACATTAGTATCCCATCATTCTTAATGTTTAAGGTGGATGCTGATGAAATTAAAGCTGAACTTCAAGCTAATCATATGGTTCAGATTGAGATGCAATGGGCCCTTCCTACTCCTGACGATCGTGTTGAATATGATTTGTGGACCACCCCCTCCGATCCAGTTAGTAAAGATTTTCAGAAGGGATTCAAGGCTGTTGCTGAAGCACTAGGAAGTCACGCATACTTTACTCCTCACATGTACATTTATGATGGAATTAAGAGTAATTGCCAGGGATTTGATGGAGAGAATATGTGTTTCAACCTATGCACCAACAATGGACGATATTGTGCTACCGACCCCGATAATGACCTCGACCATGGTATATCCGGAGCAGATGTTGTTAAGGAAAGTTTAAGACGTATTTGCATCTGGAAGCATTACGGTGAACAAGACGGAATTGGCAGTGAATGGTGGGATTACATGTCAGAATTCATGGCACGTTGTGACAATCCTGACTACTTTGCAAATGAGGATTGTGCCAAGGATGCCTACAAACATGCCGGTATTAAGGAGGACATTATTAACAGATGTATTGCTGATAGTGGTGGACTCGATAAAGACAAGCCAAACACCTTCCTCGATTTGGAGATGGAAGCACAAGTTAAGCGAGGTGTTGTTATCCTCCCGACTGCATTTGTCAATACTGTTGCTCTTCGCGGTGGCCTTTCCACAGACACAGTTTTCACTGCCATTTGCAATGGTTTCCTCGAAGGAACAGAACCCAAAATATGCAAACAATGTGATGGATGTGGTGACTTTGCAAACTGCATTGCCAAGAAGAAGTGCAAAGGAAAGGGTGGAGGTGTATCCACTCACATGTTTATGAGTTCAATTCTATTCATTTCTCTAGTATTTGGCGGAGCTGCATTCTGGCATTACAGAAAGACTCGAGAAGAGATGCGTGAACAAGTAAGAGGTATCCTAGCAGAATATATGCCACTTGAGGGAGATGATGGCCAGGTAGGATCACCTATGGATTTCGCAAGAAGAGGGGGAACTGAAGGTTTAATGAGCTAAGTATGTTGGTTTTTGTTTGTCAATTGGGGATAACTGGGATAAGTGTTTGATATGAACATCATGTAAAAAGTAAGCGATTGTGTGCCCATTCAAATAATCTTTAAGGTATATGGTAGTGAGGCTCTTGTAATAGATGAACTACCCTCTTGAACATATTATGCCGAGCGAAGAGTGGATTAATGCATCTACATCACGAACTAACATACCAAAAGCGAATAAAAGCGTGCCAACGTGAATTAGGTGGATCGAGACCTTCAGTGTTTGAGCAAATAAAAGTATATACATTAATGCAACTACATCCATCCACATTCTACGACACATAACTACTCATACCAAAAGCAAAAGATTTGCTTCGACCGTGAATCGAACACGGGGCCTCAAGATCTTCAGTCTTGCGCTCTCCCAACTGAGCTATCGAAGCACTGAAATGAGGACAACAAAAAATGATATATGTAAGATATTTATAAAAATATACTATTAGCCAGTAAATCGAGTTGAGTGGCAAGGCAAAAGGGCAAACAAGATCTGGGGTAAGATGAGGGGCGAGGGAGGGTATTGCACTGTATTCAGCCCTGCTTCAATTTGATAAATATCTCATATGCAGTGGGGTCTTCTTGGGTAGGTCGGTCAGCACAAACATAACGCAGATAATGTCATCTAATGATAATGACAATGATGCACTGTCAATATCAACAACAACAACGACAACAATGGTATCAATAGAAGAAACATTTAAATTATATGAAGAGAGATTACAACAATTACTATCAACGATATGTAATGTAATTGATGGGTTACGTTCATATAAGAATAGTAATGTCGATAATGATATAAAAAAGTTGTATAAGAAATCTGCAATACAGCAAGTGGATGAACAACAGCTAAATAGCAATGAAGGAGATAGTTGCTCGTTATTAACACACTTGCAATCACTTGGTATAATACATCAGGTGCAATCCATTATAAAAGAATCTATTCCTACTCTTCAACAGCAGCAAGAAGAAGAAGAAGAAGAGTACAGCAGACGTAGTAGTAGTGATGAGAGGAGAATTATCTTATATCAAATTATATTACCACTATTAAATAGTTTATTACAAATTTATACAATATTGGATAAGTTACCACAATCAACATCACCTCTTACTTCTCAATCTTTATCATCTGCAAGTACCAACGATATATGCAAAAAGAAGAGTGCAAAACAAAAGCACAAACCACCAATTGGAATGTTATCAATAAATGATTATACAAACATTGCATGTTTAATCGAATATAGTATATCAATTACAATAGTACCATTGTTGGAATATGGTAGTATTGTTTACTTTCCACCATTGACTATACAGCAGAGTAGCACGACAAAAGCAGCAGCAATGAAACACCTACAAAATAAAACAACAATCATATCACAAAAGCAATGTCGAGAATTATCCAAGAGTTTAGCTGGACGTATATCAAAGTATACATTATCTTGGGGTACGACATGTACATTTGATTATTATAATAAGTTATGTGATAGTTTACTACGACTATCGTCATCACCGAATGCAAGTCGTGCTGAAGATAACGAGACTCAACTAAGACAACAGCAACATCAAATAATATACAATATTTACACAAAATATAATGAATTAGCATCACTATCAACAACACTAACAAACTTATTAACATTAGACAGATTTAAACCAATGTTATTCAACAAATATATTACGAATATATATGCAATGGTATTTTGTTGTGAAAGATTGAATTGGTATTTGTATAAGTTGGACCATTTTGCAGTTACATCTTCATCATTATCAACAACATTGACTGCATTGTTTAAACAAGAAAGGTATATTGAAAGGAATAATAGTATAAAGTTACATACATTATATAAGATTTTGGGTGTTAATCCATTGATATTTCCATCATCATTGATATCCAGAACTACTCCTCAATCCAAAGACGAAGTAACTACCGTTGATAACCATGAGATGGCACTTGCATATCGTACTCTCCTTGGCGGCGGTGCTTCAATGATATCAACAAATAACACTACTCAACAACAACAGCAACAACCTGCAATGATAATACCATCTTGGTTAAAATCACGTCTCGGACAATGTTTAACAAGGTTATCAATGATTGATATAGTGTCTGTTGTCGATGTATTTGTTGCTCATGCCAATAGTAGTGGTGGTAGTCGTGATGAGAAGGGCAGTGCGGATGATGTATTAACAAGTGCGGCAATGCGATTGGCAAGTGCCTTATGTGCCAAACCAACAACTTCTTCTACAAATACAACAGCAACAACAAGTAGCAGTAAACAAAAAAGTAGTAATAATGATATACACCATGAACGGTTATGTATACAATTTATCAACTTTTTAATGAAAGATGGTCAAAGTTTGATATGTCAATTAAAGAAGAAGAAGAACGATAATGATATACTACAAACATCTCGTTCATCAATGGCAATGCATCTTACATTATGGGCTGTATTATCACAATTATCAATTGATAGTATACATACTTGTTTTGTTGGTAGATTGATGTCTGGTTTGGTATTAGTACCATGGGCTAATAATGATGATGACGCCGCCGTCAACACCAATCAAAGACTTACTTCCAAACAATCAGTAGCATCAATTGCTTCATGGTTATTAACAATCCCATCATCAATTGATCCGTCGACTGAGAAGAAGGTACAATCTATTCTACTTGAGCCATTCTTCTCCTCCAAATCTGACGAATACAATTATAGTAACAAGAATGAGAATGAGTTCACAATGTTGAATCAATTGATTAGACTTGCTGCATCATTATCTTCTCAGGATGTAGTACCATCATCCAAATCTAATTTGATTATTGAAGTAGACAGTAAATCAGATGACGATGACGATAGTAATGACACCCAAGCATTTGCTCGATTGGTTGAGATGACAATAGCACAAATGATACACATCCTTATTATTCACCGTGGTGTCAAAGAAGATTCACATGCAAAAGATATGAATTGGCTTGCTATTGAGTTATTGAAATCTATATCTACAAACAACTTAGATAAAGATGGGTACTGTTTTGTTGTTGAATCGAAAGAAGAGAAGAGTATAGTCTATAGTAAAAGGGATACAACTCAACAAAATGATGATGTTATGCCCCATCTCCTCATTAATGGAATTGAAACACGAGCAAAATGTTTGATACGAGTTATAATGTCTCTATCTGAATTGTCAACAGACTCGTTGTCGGAATCAAAACTGGAGTCAGAAAACAAGAATCCAGTTAACTTGCTCTTGGGTAATCTATTCCAAATAGCTTTACTTATTCATTACTCGAGTATGTCTGGATCATCAGATTGTGATAAGAATTTATTAGTGAATGGCAATAATAGTTCGTTGGACAGCAAGTTTATACATGATAATCAAGATGACATGACTATGGCCGCAACTGTAGTCCTTGCTACACTTTGTGAGACTTGTCCACCAACGACTCTCCTCCTTGGTAGTGGCAAATCTGATTCGAGTATATTTGATATACTTGGGCTCATTATCAAATCTGCATCTACACATATTGAAAGAGCAGCAGCAACCAACGACGACAAGAGTGAGGAGAGAAATGATTCTTCTTCCGAAGAATTATTCTCAACTACATCAATTGTTCTAAGCTTATTAATTGCCATGCTTGAATTGGGAGCCGACAAACGATCAGAATCAGACGAATCGTTCTTCAAATCTATCCTTCCTTCACTTCTTGTACTATGCTCGGGAGATGGAATGCCAGAAGTAGCAGAGATGGCTAGTCATGCCATGGCGCTAATAGCAGCTCGCAGCAGTGGCATGTCAGCTGAGGTTTCAGAACCACCATCTAATACTACAACTGATAAGATGTCAAGTGTAGATAGAATTCTCAAGAAACTGTATCAAGCTGAAAAAGAATTGCAATCAACTCAACCACCTCTCCGTGCAAAGGGTGTTGTATCTCTTCGTCATATAGCTCGTTCTCTAGTTAATGATGATGGAGTTGGTGGTGAAGATGATGCAAGTCTTCTAAATCTTGTCAATGAAAATGGCAACGCTAAGATCACTGAAGTACAAACGACCTCAGGCGATCCTTTGACAACAATTTCTGCAAAGGAGGAACTCGGGCTTATATCTCGTTCATTGGCTAGAGTTTGTTTAAATGCTTTAGCAGATACTGAATCATATGTCTACCTCGCAGCCATTCAAACATTAGTGGCAATTAGCGACGTTTGTCCATCTGAAATCATGCCTCTTATGGGTGAAGTGATTGCTAAAGGGAATAATATTACCATTAGTATAGCAGATACTGTTCAATATACGAGTAGTATAACGTCCGTGGAATTATCATTATCTCCAGAACAAAGAATCAAAGCTACGGAATCACTTATCTTTATGATAAGAAGACGGGGTGAAGGGATTTTCATGTATGGACGGTCGTTGCTTAATGTAATGCTGTATGGTTCAAGTAAAGACCATGCAAACAAAGATTACCAAACTGCACAACTAATTCAAAGCCAAACGCATAATTACTTTATCCAGAAGAATACTGACGAAGAGAATAATAGCGACGAGAGAAAAATTCGTCTAAATACTGGAGGACCCGTCTACTCTATAGAAGAGAATGATTTGCTCCGAGCTGGTTCAATTTCAGTTACATGTGAACTTGTGACTGTTCTCAATCCCATAATTGTTGCCTCATACTGTCATGATCTTGTTGGATTAGTGATTAGTGCTCTGCAGCTAGAAGAGTCTCGACCTATTCGGCGTGCTGTGGCATGCCTCGCAAGAGAACTGTATACTTGTACACTGAAAGAAGTCACTGCAGAGCTCGGGAATAGTAAAGACAGTCCAGCCACAACAATGGCTATAGCTATTGTCAAGTCAAATGAAGTCCAAATGTACAACGCATTGATAAGTTGTGTTTCGTCGTCTAATCAAGGTGATACATCAAGTCGACTTATTGATCCTGCCACCCAATCAAGATGCTCGGAAGCAATGGAAATTAGAGAAGAGCTAGAGAATATAGGCATATTGCAAGTAGCTACTTTAGTTGCTCAGTCTCAAGAGAATGATTCAAATAACCCCACTGTTGTAGCGGTGAGGAAAGCACTCGCTTAGGTGGCAACAAATAGAAGTAAGGATATTAAATACTACTCTTACAATATATACATACCACCCAGAGTATTCTATGATTCGCCCAACTCGATTTGTTCTAGGATATCTATCATGTCACCAGAGTCCATTGTCAAACCTGACAGATCGCTTCTGTTACTCCTATCAAGATCAAGTTGATCATCTTGACCATCTAGGCATGGATCATATCGTGTTAGTTTCCCCTGTTGATCTTTCTTTACTTGAGATTGAGATGTATCCTTTGGTGATATCTCTTCTTCTTTATTACCTTCTTCAACATCTACTGACTGTTGTAGAGCAGCCAACCTACGATTTCTCTTCCATTTTTGTTTCCGCTTTTGTTGATCGCGTTCATTTTGTATCTTTGCTAAAGTGATCCTTGCCTCCTTTAATTCACTGGCCAACAACTCAACACTCATCTTTTGTTCATCTAACCCAACACTCGTCTCAATCAACATATAATCTAGCCTCTCGTTATCCGCGTCAACTTGAGATAGTTCATTCAATAACTTTGTCCGCTCCTTTTCATACTCATCGTGAGATCTTTTCTTGTCATCCTCAAGTATAGATATTGTATCTCGTAATGATGACGTCTCGTTTACAACAGATATTGTCCTCTTTTCTAATGCTGATATCTCCTCTTCTCTTTGTGATATGATTTTTTCGAGCTTTACCTCGTTGCTCTCCTCCCGTTTGTCCTGAAGTGCCTGCTCTTGCTTCCTCTTCTCCTCTTCTTCCTCTTGCTTTGATTTTCTTGCCTGAGCCTTTTCCCTTGCACGCCAGCGACTTGGCATACCATCGTCCATAAAAGAAAACCTGAAACTATTACGGGGTTTCTCTTCAGTCTCTGTCGAGCTGTTACTATGTTTACTATCATCATGCTGGTCTAACCATGCTGTGCTTGTTTTTAACATACCCAACAAACTACTCCTGGACATGTGCGGCACATTAGTTGCCTCGCTGATATTACTAACATTAGTACTGTTCGTGCCCTTTGATAACTGACTATCACACAACGATGACCTCATGCTGGATCTTCTTCCATTTACAGTATTAAAACTCGACTTTTGTGAAGATCGATGTGTATTGGAACTTAGAGAAGCATTCAATCCTTGTTGAGATTGACCTACTCTTTTCATTATAGCTTCGGATAGTTGGGCAACATCATCTTCGTTTTCATCAACTTCAATTGATGATTGACTTCCTTCCTTAACCATAGACATTCGTAAACTAATTCGTAGTTCATTATCTATATCTTCATTCTCTACTCCTCCCTCTAATACATCACACGCTTCATGTATCTTCTTCCGTAGGTAGGCAATTCTATTCGCCATTTTTTGTGCCTGAAACCATAATCGTTCTTGTTCTTTACATGATAGCTGTAGCGCCTCTTTAGTACTATGTCTGAGTTCTACTAACTCCTGATGAAACTTTTCATACAACTCTTTCTGTAGAGGACATTTAAGTAGTTGATCCTGCTTTTCATGCAGTGATGTAAGTTTCCTCTGATCTCCACCATTGCAAATTGAATGTCTTTTACTCTCTGACGGTGGTAGATTGCTCATTTGTTCTGATGCGCTACCATTAAATGATTGCGGTCTATCTATATTATCATGATTGGTAGCACGAGGTGTTATCTCACCGGAACTGAGCTTTCGGTATTCAATGTCAGGGGCCATTGATTTTTAATCTGATCCGGGGATTTATTGTTGAGATTGAGTGCTATTATCATATACTTACTATAAGGTAGCTCAATTATTTGCAGCACAACACTAGATGAATAGTATATTAAGATCTGTATATTATTAGTTTGCTGTCGCCATTCCGCTTTCAAACTCCATCCAGTGTTAATGTTAAGTAAGAGTTCATGTGTTAGAGTGTGTAGTATGTACTGGAAGAAGCGAGAATTGGGGGCGGAGGGGTAACGCCCCCCAACGGCAAAATATCCCCCCTAACGGCAAAAAAAAATTGCCGCGGCAAATTATCTTTTGCCGCGGCAAAATATTATTTGCCGTAGCAAATTTGCCGTGCTTTTGCCGTAGCAATAGGGCATCAATAATAGCGTCCTACGAACTCGTACGACGGATAGATGTATATACTCATGGTTTATTGCAATGTTTGGTATATCTATTTTGTATTTTCAGCCGATATAATATCCAAACTAGATTCAACGCATGATCGATAAAACATCAAGCAGTAACATCATCATAGCTAACATTAATAACAAGGTTTTGATAGTGCATATTAAGTTTATTTGTACTATCTATATATTAAATACTCGCTGGTATGTCCGATCCATAGCCATACGACGAAGCAAACAACCACGAGTTGTATGAACACATGATGTGCACTTTTGATGTATATCTATAATTTGACGCCTACTCTCAATTTTGTTCAGATATACCACCGCCAAGCACCTAGAGAGGGTATATAAGACGGTCGTTCTATTGCGGCGGCGGCAACTGCCGTCTGTAAAGCTTGTAATAGGCATACGATAGGTTCACATACAATCGCGGCAAGAAGTGTCTTGCTTGCAGCAATTTTTTTTTTGCCACGGCAATTTTTTTTTTGCCGCGGCAAAATATTTTTTGCCGTTAGGGGGGAGATTTTTTGCCGTTGGGGGGCAACCTACAAATCAGCCCCCCAATCTTGCTTCTTCCTGAAAAAAATGCCAAGCCCCACTAAGACACGTATCTCTCAAGGTCAAGCTACAAAAGGACAGATTGTTACTCTTCTAAAAGACATCTCACTAAGGACATACATGCTATAGTGTTCTCTATCTTTGTGTGTATCATTAAGTTTAGCTTTGTACAAAATAATCTAACCTAAATAACCTAAAAGACACAACATATAAAAACTGAATAACAAAGATATACTCTCTAATCTTCCTCATCTGATTCCACTAAATTGGATATAAACTTGACAAATCGTTTCCCATATGTTTCGGGATCGACACAGCTTATATCTTCTCCTGAGTTTCCAACGGCTTTGCGCATCACCGTCTCTCCCACTTTACGTACATTATAGTATTGAAGAATGTCAATGACTCCTGTGATATAGAAGTAGTATCAATAGCATGTTAGTAAGGGTATCAATATATATTCTTACAATTGCATGTAACAGCACATATAGATACTCACCACAAAAGTATAGTTCTTTCTTGGCCAGGGTACCATCCTCTAACTTGACTCTATAACCTTCGATGCCCGAGTCTTCTCTTGAGGTGATACCATTAGCGGGTATTGACGGCTCTCGTTGTATCGGTGGCGGGATAGGCGATTCTGGTATGGCATTCAATGATGATGACCTTATTGCTACAGCTGGCTTTGTAGGTGTGGTAGTGGTATCACTACTGGAAGTAGCAGCCAATGAAGCTTCAGTTGTGGATCCCAACTCATCTAGAACCTTGAATCCGTCATTGAAGTCATTTCCAACCTTAGTATCCCCCGCCGAGGAAGCTCGTTTTATTATACCTCTTCGGAATGGAGTGTTCGATCTGAATGGTTCTTCCTGTG
>Ga0214478_100599_pt1 | contig 20771 bp, 12 predicted proteins | sample M1_20Mar14CPVII9_2_FD_178001 | JGI IMG/M metagenome (GOLD analysis project Ga0214478, IMG submission 178001) | Marine eukaryotic communities from Monterey Bay, California, United States - M1_20Mar14CPVII9sort6BwellD7 | ecosystem: Environmental > Aquatic > Marine > Unclassified | place: USA...
CTATCGTTACTATTAGAGGTTATCAACTCATCATTAAGTGTAACTTCACTTTTCATATTCTATCTGCTATACACTTTATTCATTATTCTACTCTTATCTGTCTTTGTACACACTTTTTTCAATATACAGTATATACATGCTTATCTCCTTTACACACCGATGAGTAGCATCTCCTCATCTGGTCTTCTTCTTATATTTTTTGTTTAAGTTTGATGATTCAGGTAGCATATCTCCAGTCTTCTTATAAATCTAGCTTTGTGGTTGTGAAGAATGATATCTAATGGCAATGGATATATCTCTCGTCGTTATATCTTTTGTTTAGTCATCTGCACTATCATGTGTCTGATTACCAACATCATTAGAATGTAAATTTGCAACATAATCATCATCATAATAATCCAATGATTCATGTGGCCAATACATTACTATAATACCAATGAGAATAACTACACCTATGAACAAGATGCCATACAAAATCGTAACAGAATCGACACCAAACTTCTGTTTGAGACAACTATCGATCTTGGGAGAGAATCCAGGACGTCTATTATTGGATGTATTAATTATTTCTTCTCGTATAGTGGGTGGTATTGTTGGATCATCGGGAGATTGATAAACTTTCACTACCATGATAATGATGATATGTCATTTGTCATTATTTTTTTTTTTAGAATTTGAACATATGTTATATGTGTTCTGTTTCTCTTAGTTGTTTGTACTAACTCTCATCTCAGCAGCTCCCTGACTATTCGCTGCTATCCATAAAGAAGATATGGGTCGGTGCATGCAGTTTGTTGCAATACGGCTATTGTTACTACTTGCGCCTCCGATAAGGAAGCAGAATTATCCCTTTGAGCAAGATCGCTGTAGTTTGGCGATTGACCGGGATCTTTTCATTGAGGTCGATTGGCTCCTAAATACACCTTTGAAATATGATAGTGACTCGCGAGCTCGGTCGATGCGTCAGTATTGCGCAATATGATGGTAAAGATCAGTAGTCGGTCAATATAGTAGACCTCAATATCTAGCAACCATGTTCAATCTACTCTTATTATCAGTATGCTGTCTCACGACGGGGATACGATTCATAGAAGCATTTAATCTATCACCAAAACAATTGCAAAGAACAAATTATCACATCTCTACAACTACTCAACTATCATCAAGTAGTATCGAAGAAGAACAAGCAACAACAACAGTATCATTCGATGATATAGCAAGTTACAAAGATACCAATCCCTCAGCTGGTGCCGATGGCTATTCAATATTACGTCGACCTGTTACTGTAAGTTGTTATTTTTTGGTTGTGCATATCATGTGATTATATTTCTAATCTGACAAATATGCTTTGTATCTTCATCCTTAATTATTCATAGTTTGATTCAGATGTTGATCCAACATTTGACACACCCAAAAACTTAGATGAATCAATAGAAGATGAAAATAATGATGTGAATAAACTATGGTTTGATGAAAAGAAGATTACCACCAACACCAATCTTAATAATCAAGAAACACAAACAATATTTGACAATACTGGCGGTTCTAATCAACAGCAGCAACAAAGACAAGCAGAGGAAACACAATCATTAAACATATACAAACGCACATACACAACATTAGATTATCCATTAGTTATTAAAGCATTGGCTAATGAATGTGATTCGATATATGGACAAGATTTGGTATTGAATTCTATATTGGTTAGTGCTTCTTCTGACAATGGTGGCTCAAGTGGTGGTAGTGGTAGTAGTAGGAGTAGTGTAGGCAGTAAGGGAAAGGAGAGTAATGACAAGGGAGAAGAAGAGAATGACATACTATCAATGCCACTAACAGCCACATCATTATCTGGTGTACATCATCGATATGGTGCTGTGAATGAAATGCAATTATTAATGGAAGGTCGTATTACTGGATTTATTACACCTAAACGACGTTCCTCCCTCTCTTCTAATAACAGTCAAGGTCAAGGAAAGAAGAAGAAAGTACAAAAGCTACCATTGAACAGACCACCAATAACTGGATTGGCATTTAATATACAACCAATATTATCAATTTTAGATGAAGGGAAAGTATTAACAAATCAAGATATATTAGATATTACCAATATATTAGAGGTATCATTAGATGTATTAGATTGGTGTGATGCATTATATGAAGTGAATGATGAACATTTTGTGAATAATGAAGAAGATGGGAAAGAGAAGGATCCATTTGTGGAATTACCAAAGTTATGTAAATCAATACACATTGATTCGGAATTAATTAACTTATTATCAAATGCCTTCGATGATAATGGTAAGTTAGACGGCCTTACCTTCCCAACTATCGGACAACTACGATCCAAAGTTAGGACATATAAACGTGATATAGTATCAAGTATTGATAGTATATTAGCAATGCCAAGTATGAAGAGTAAGTTGGCAGTTGAAAGTGGTGGAGCGTTGACAATGGAAATCAATGGACGGTTAGTTATACCAGTGCAGCAAACATATCAAAACTCGGTGGGTATTGTACATGATGCTAGTCGTAGTGGTAAGACGTGTTATGTCGAACCAACAGAGATTGTAGGCCCAACAAATGAATTACGACAAGCCGAGGCTGAGTTACGTTCTGAAGAGGCAAGAGTATGGCGTCAATTAACAGAATTGATTATTACACATCGTACAGAAATTGAACGTAATGTAGCATCATTAGGTCAATTGGATGTTGTAATGGCACGTGTCAAATTGGGCAAAAAGCTAGGTAATGGAGTTATACCCACAGTGAAAGATGAGGGAGTAGTGAATGTAAAAGACGCACGACATCCTATATTACTATTAAGAGGATTGGATAATGTTGTTGGGAGTGATGTTACACTTGGTGAGGATTCCAATCAGGGATTGATATTAACAGGACCAAATTCTGGTGGAAAGACGATTATATTAAAAGAACTGGGATTGTATGCACTAATGGTACGTGATGGTATACCAATACCAAGTAAGAAGCCGGCACGAGTTGATTTCTTTAGTCCAGTGCTTGCTGATATTGGTGACTTGCAATCAGTTGATGGTGATTTGAGTACCTTCTCGGGACATATGTTAGTTTGTCGAGAGGTACTTAATAATGCAGATAAGAATGCTTTGGTATTGATGGATGAGTTAGGCAGTGGTACCGATCCGAATCAAGGTAAGTAAAGCCAGTGTTTTTGTGCATATGATGTGTACTTTTACACTTTTTGACTAACAAACGACAAACGTATCAATCCTATCCCAAGGTGTTGCAATTGCTCGTGCTCTCTTAGAAGCGTTACTTGATAGAGGTTGTCGAGTGGCAATTACTACTCATTACCTAGAACTCAAGGTAAGCAGAAGTTAATTGTGCACAATGGTCACGACCCACCCTTTGATCTGGGCATTTTGTGTTCTGATTGTGAAACCAGTGATGAATGTATGTATAGACAACATACTCACTTGTCCGTGGATTGAGTTGACTTGTGCATAATGATATGGTTTTGCAATTCCACTAACAAATACCAACCACCCTACCTCCCTCTCTTCTTGTATATACTTGTGACCATTGTGTGGAATTAACTTCTGATTCCCCAAGACATTGGCCTCAACTGATGATCGATTTGCAGTGGCTGGTATGCAATTTGTGAATGGTAAGCCTACATATAGATTACTGCCCGGAGTTATTGGTGAGAGTTTTGCCATAGCCGTAGCTGAGAGGTTACAACTACCCGAGTCTGTAATCAATCGAGCTAATGAATTACTCGACAGTGATACAAGAGTCATGGGAGAGCTAATGCGTGACCTTGAAGATCAAAAGCTTGTCGTTGATGAGAAGGCAAGTGAACTACAGAAACGAGAGTATGAAATACTCGAGCTAAAGGCTGATATGAAGAAACAACAAGAAAAACTACAGGCAAAGCAACTCAATGCTCGAAGAGAAGAAGCAAAGAAGTTTGCAGCCAAGCTTGAGGCAAAAGAACGTCTACTAGAAGACATACTTGAGAAGTTAAAAGGGAGTGGGGCTAGTAAGAAAGTAGTTGCTGATAGTTGGACTGACATTCGAATTGTCAAACGAGAGGTCATGTCTGATGCTGAGAATATCCCCGGCGTTGTATCGAGAATGAATCGACAACAAGTAGAAGATGTAGAACTTATTCCTATATCTGAAATGAAGGGCATTAACAAGGTGAATGTAGATGACAAGGTAATAGTTTGTAAGAAGGGTGCCTTCTACAATAAGGAGGGTATTGTAAAGCAAGTTGGGAAGAAGATACAAGTGGCTGTCGGTAATGTGCCAGTTCGACTTACAACAAAGGAAATAGCTTTCCCACCATCTTCTGGCAGAATTCAACAGCCAAGTAGTACCAAAGAAGGAGGCCCCAAGATGAGTAAGATGGCTCAAAGAGCAATGGAGTTAGATTCCACTGCCGACTCTCCTGTTGATATGTCATCCTCTCCATCATCAAGAGATAAAGGTACACAAATGAAGACGAAATCAAATACGGTAGATTGTTTGGGCTTAAACTTTGAAGAATCCAAGAGGAAATGTATCACTGCATTCAGTTCTGCTGTTATGCAAAATCGTTCGGTTGTATATATACTACACGGGCATGGTACCGGTGTACTAAAGAAGAAGATACGGTCGTGGCTTCAGACTGATAGACAGTGGGTAAAGAAGTATAGTGCCGCAGATCAAGCCGATGGTGGAGATGCCTTGACAAAGGTTGAACTAAAGAAACAAAATCTATTTTAATGCTTAAATAAGCAGATGATTTATATCCACCTTGGGCTAAGTTATATATCAGATGTGCTGCTTACTCTATTTCCCGTGTGCTTACCAAGATGCGTCTCACTTATCACCCTTGAAAACATACTAATTTTCTTATCTGCTAGAGATTTTTCGAAATGTTCTTTAAAGATTCTTTCATATCCATACTCTCGAGTCACAAACCCATTATCTTCTAACCACGAGCCAGGATTTGTAATAACTGCATCATTCTGGTGCATGTATCGAATGGATCGAAAGGCCACATTTTCATTTTCATGGTCTACCACAGCTACAAATTGTTTGACATAACTTTTTCTTTCCTGGCCTACTATCTCATTGTTATTTGGTATGAAAATATCAGTTGCCCTGCTGCCCATTGTTGCATGTTTCCTCCGTGAAAAGGTATACGTTTCGTTTGTTCTAAGTTGGCTCTCGTGATATGAGTACCTCTTCAGATGAAGACCATTCAACGCACCATAAATACCGTAGGTTTGATGTTCTGGACCTGACTTCCCTGCCTCTTTTAGTTTGTATCCTTCATCGGTTATGCTCAATACGGCATAATCTTTCTCCGCATCAACATCATTTTGTTTTAAAAAGTATTGAAATAGACCAGACGATATAGCCTTCATTATACCACCACGCTTATCAAATGCCACTGCAATTTCATCATCCGTAGAGACAACAGGACCCTTGCCAATGTTGCAATACCATCGTACTTTTACTGCCAGTAACAATCGTTCAATACCCAAAAATTCAGCTAAAGATAAAACGTCAGGATTAATGTCATCAACCTTTATGTTGCCCCGACGCATATACGCTAATAATACTTTGAATGGAACTGGATCTTGATCAATAAATATCTCATCCTCATCGCCATTAGTATCTGATTGTTCAATCCAATTATCAGATAATAGAGAAGCAAAGTAAGCAGAATTTGAAGTTAGTGTCGACGCTGATGTGATGAACTTGGTACCACCGACGTCTAATACTATACGGTCAGATGCACCTAATGAACGTCTCTGTCGTTTAGCTGGTGGTGGATGTCTTTCGATGTTATTATTATCGTTGTTGGAGGACATGGTATGTATGATTTGATATATCAACTATTCAACTCTATTCAATACTCAAAAGAGTACACCAAAAAGATAGAATTTTGAGCAAAGATTTGTGTAGGTTGTCGTACGTTTCATACCCTCGATCGCCACACACTACTACGGCAATATCTACTTTATTATACAGGTGTGAAATGCCACGATATGTCAGCTCTACTATACCTCAGTATACTTCCTTTATGCGCCACATGCCACACAACAGATATGTTTCCACACTCTCATAAAAAGATACCGGTTCGTGTGATTTTCGAGGCAATTCTAGTCTTAGACACATTGGTTGGGATAAACTACATTACTTAATTACATTAAACATGGCCTACCAAGATGCATCGTCTCGTGTTTTACTAATCACCCGTGAAAATATACTAACTTTCTTATTATCAGCAAGAAAATCTTTGTAATGTTCTCTGAATATGCCTTCATATTCGTTCTCACGGGTCACGAATTCATTGTCTTCTAACCACAGATTGGTATTATTAATAGCTGCAGTATCAAGAGGATTGGACCTTATTGATTCGTCTTCATTGAACTCTGCTGGTGCAGCTATCTCCCTGGTTGTTCGATGTTCATTTTCAGCTGTTAATACAATTGCAAATTGTTTGATGTAACCATTTCTTTCTTGAACCACTATTCCATTATCATTTGGTATAAAAATATCAGTTACTCCGCCACTGCTCATTGTTATATCATGTTTCCTCCGTGAAAAGGAATAAGATTCTTTTGTTTTTAGTTGACTCTCATGATGTGTGTACCCCTTTAGATGAAGACAATTCAAGGCACAATGAATACCAGCAGATTTTTGTTCTGGACCTGGTTTTCCAACCTCTTTTAAATTGAATCTCAATACTGGCCTATCAAGACCAGGGTAATCTTCCTTGGAGACGCGTACTGTAGCAAATTCCTTCTCCGCATCATTATCATTTTGTTCTAGAAAGTATGGGAAGAGACCTGCCGATATAGCCCTCATAATACCCCCATGTTCTTGATCAAATGCCACTGCAATTTCATCATCCGTGGAGACAACAGGACCCTTGCCAATATTGCAATACCATCGTACTTTCACTGCAAGTAACAATCGTTCCATACCCAAAAATTCAGCTAAAGAAAGTACGTTGGTATTGATATCGCCAACCTCAATGTTGCCCCGACGAATATACGCTAATAATACACTAAATGGCTTTGGATCTTGATCAATAAATATCTCATCATCCTCGCCATTGTTCGATTCAATCCAATTATCAGTAATAGAGAAGCAAAGTAAGCAGAATTTGAAGTTAGTGTTGACGCTGATGTGATAAACTTCGTACCACCGACGTCTAATACGACGCGGTCAGATGCACCTAATGAACGTCTCTGACGTTTAGCTGGAGGCTGCCCTTGGATATTATCGTTGTTGGAGGACATGGTATATATGATTTGATGATATATCAACTATTCAAACTCAAGAGTACACCGAAAAGATAGGGCAAAGATTTGTGTAGGTTGACGTGCGTTTCGTATACCCCCACCCACCCACACTACTACGACAATATCTACTTTAAACAGGTATAATGCCACGATATGTCAGCTCTACCTCACCTCAGTATACTTCTTATGCGCCATCCACATGCCACACAACAACACTCTCATAAAAAGATACCGGCTAGGATACCAAACAAATTCTCTAACTTAAGTACTCAATAATCCGATGTGTTTGCTGGCCATCGTAAAGAAGTAAGTGTGGTCCTCATACCAACATGAATAATCCCATCGGCAGCGGTGGAGGGGGTAAAGCTGCTCAACAGCGGCAGCATCGTCCTCCGACAGTAACCGCCGTGTCGAATCCGTACCTCAAAAAGGCCACAAATTGCAAACCAATGACGAAATCACTTAATGTTGGTGCACCTAACAACCACCAAAAGAAGTCTGCTGTTACCCCTGCCATGTCAAGGAAACCTGTCGGTATAACACCTAAAGTGATACGAAATACTACTGCTAATAATCCGTATGCTACTGCCCAAAAGGTACCGCAACAGCATGGCAAGATCTCAGTAACACCCACTCCTAAAAAAACAATAATTTCACATGCACCATCTTCTACTCATCCTAAGAAGATGGCGGTAGTATCATCTAACCCACAAACCAAACAACAACAGCAAGCTATCAAACAGCAACAGCAACAACCAATCAAACGTACTCGTATACCAACAACAAAACAATCACTAAAACAACAAATAGCACATCTCAAGCAACAGAAGAAATTACACCTCCTCCAAAAACAACAGGAGAAACAACGTCTAGCACATGAAAAGGAATTAAAACGTATAAAATCCATACAAGAGAAAGAACGTCGTATTAAAGAATTACAAGAACGGAAAGAAATTGTTAAAGATTGTGTTGAAAAGTTAGTATTGGGTGTTGAGCAAAGGATTAATTTGGAGGAAAAGAGTGGTGTACATTATTCAATTGGTGAGTGTATGAATGGTATTATTAGTACTATTGAAAGTAATGATAAGAAGGAGAAGATCAGCAAGGTCAAGATTGTTAACGAGAAGGAGAAGAGTAGTAAGGTCAATGATGATATAATGCAGACCATGAGAAGAAATGATATACTTATTATCAATCGCTTAAAGCAGCAGGGTGGTCACCTTCCACCATATTATGGGGAGTATAATGCTCCTCCATCAGCTTCTCCTCAACAAGCAAAGGAAATTAAAGTTCGTCAACAGGAGAAATATCTTGCAAATACCCTTCCAGTAATGGAGCATTATGCTCTTGTTCATGGATCAATTGTGCGATTGCAACATGAGGAGAATATGATTGCTTATCATCGTGGACTTCCTCCTGTTCATCGTGTTCTTGGACAACTTCCACTACCATTTACCCAACAGCCTACGCCTCAAGTTAAAGTATTGCAATCTCAAGTTGTTAAACAACCTCCTTCCGCCCCTACCGCTCGTCAATATCAAGTACCATTCCATCCAACACCCGTTACACATCCATACAGTCCATACAATAAGACACATTACATGTATCCACATGATGTGCATATAATTAAACAAAAGGCAAGTGATTCATTTGGCGTTACATTACGATGGGAAAGTAAAGTTGGATTGGTGCCGACTGGAACGACATATCAACGAGTTGAATTCGCAGTATTATCGGTGGTTAATACAAACAAGGCAACGCCATCAACTAAGGCTGTGTTACATCCCGATGATATTATATTGAGTATTAATGGTAGGCCTATTGGTAATATGCTGTTCAAAGCAGCTTGTCAGGCTATCGGATCGACTTCTTTGATGTGCCCAAACACGGGAGTTGTCACTTGTGTATTGAAAGTGGCAAAAAAGGTTCAGGTAGTAAATGGGCCTGTTAGTTATAATAATGTGAACTTGCCACAGGCCATGTCTGCCCCCGGATCAAATCATCAAATGGCAACACCCATGATTCCTTTCCATTGTGTTGACAACAAGGTACTAAGTGGTGAATTCTCGCCGTTGGAATGGAGCGCATTAGTAAGAGGTTTGTCAACAGTACCACAGGAACTATTCTCTGGCATGGCTATACTCCCAACATCTACCAAGGATGTACTAGCTGCTATATTAAAGCATGAAGAGTATGGAAAACTTATCAAGATGAGGAGTATCGAAACATTAGAGAAGAAGTTGGCATACGAATCAAACCAGATTAATCAATACATGAATGGCAAGGCTTTCCAAACTGAGACAAGTAAGTGGCTACTTGAGATTTCCCAGGACGTTACAAATAAGCATAATACTCAGTTTGGCAAGCCTCTTACCGATGCTGAACGAACAAGACTACGTCAAGCTCCCCGACCATCAAAGGGTTGCAAATGTGGTAGTTCATCTCACATGTATATTAATGATCCACAGTGTGTACTTTATCGTGATGTAAGGCAGTACTGTGCCGATAACTCGATTGATATTACCAATGTTGGGAAGGTTAAGGGTATTTCAGCAGCTAATGCCAAGATCATCTTGGAAAAGAAGAAGAATGCTAAGACCTTGTCGGAAAAACAAGTTATTGATCGATTCATCAAGGCACAAGCCACAAAAGCAGCCGAGGCAGCTGAGGCGGAATTCGTCTTAGAAATGGAAAAGATCCAAATCGAACAAATGAAGAAGGCAGTGTTTGCCCCGCCATCATTAACCACAGTAGTCTTATCGGCGGTTGCATCGGTGATGGACTATTCAACCACTCGTTATGAAAAGTTTGTACTGGATGATGATGAAGAGAGTAAAAAGAGTAAGGCCATGGTTAATGACGTCTTAGTTGATATATTCGGGAAGGATTTGACAGCCTCTGTCGGTATTACCAAAAAAGAAGAGTCTCCGAAGCAGGATTCATCTGATAACTCCGATTCGGATGATAGTGATGACGATGACGTACCCCTCAATCAACTCGTACAAAACAGTAGTGCTAAACGAGCCGCTACTAAATCTATGGAGCCATCACCATCGAAGAAGAAGGCAAAGCCAAGTGACGAGAAGAAGGCAACTACTCCAAGTCCTTACTTCTTAGCTTTGATCCTCAAAACAATCAGTACAACTCATGGTCATGTGTTCAAAGGTAAGATGATGCTTTCAAAGTATGCGTATTGCTTTCTACTTGTATAACCTCTCAACCTCTTCTTCTTTTGCTTATTGACCTTACAGAACCATCTCATGCAGACTATGCTTGGAATCAGCGACACCGTTCTACCCTATCTACTCCTCTTTCAAAGTCTGTCATGTACAAAGGCAATCCAAGAACACCAGATACGCTCTCCTTTGAAAAGATTCACTACGTCATTGAAGACCAGATGCTGACACACCTAGAAGAGCTTTGGTTAGATAACCCAAATACTACTCTAATGGAGATACATGAAAGGACGAAGAACTTTCCTAACTATTCAAAGATTTGGTTACATGAATGGATAGTTGCTCACCTCTCTTCAGATTCCACGACGGGTTTACGACATGAAATCAATTGTTTAATCAGTGAAGGTGTGCTGAAAGTAAGATCTAATGGCTTTATTGTGTTTGGGGATGACTGGGAGAAGAAAGTCCCGCGTATGGTATTGAATGAAATGAAAGAAATATGGGGATCCAGATTAGATGTTTACAACTTCTACTGTATCAACAAAAGAATCACATATAACTTGTCAGAACACGGAGATGAAAAAGATGATGAAGAATTGAAGCTACGAAGGGACGTCTTTATTGAAAACTTTAATAGTTACAAATGCAAGAAGGTTGGTATGGGAGAGTTCGGTGTTTAAGGTGTAATTAATGTTGATCAATAAGTTAAAGATCAAGTAGGCTAAGTACTAGTATCATGAGGTAGTACTTCCGGTTATCAACTTGCACTCACAGCCACATCCAGAGGGGCACATGTTCTGCACTTTAAACCAAGCTTGGTGACATTGCACATGTCCTCCATGATTACACGACAGGCACCATGTATATGCTCCTCGTACAGCACTGCAACATATTGAACACTGAAATACATACTCTTTACACTTTGAACAAATGCCATTAACATCTGATATAGGCTCCACACATCTAGTGCACACCATCGATATAAACGATCCATTCGTAGTATCATCTATTTCCTCGACAGTATTTACCCCGTAGGCTAGTCTCTTTGATATTTCAGAACGGACAGTGAGCAATCCCCATGCATATAACAACGTTCCGTATCGATGAATATAATTATCATATCGACGATCATCGAACTTTGGCAAGAGCCGGTATCGTCCACCTCTACCAGCCGTTCTATCTCTTCGATCTCTTCCAAATGAAAGAACACATACTATTGAGGACAACATTTGATAATCGCCTTGCACTTCATACCATAGTAGAATCTGCTCAACAATACCAGTTGTAAGGGCATCTTCATCACCACCCCAACCATCTGTCTCATCTGTCTCGAATGTTAAGATGTTTTCGACAGTTTGGGCTAATAGCGACCAAGTATCAGCCTTTGACTTTTGTCCACAGTCGAGACATACCTTGGCATTGTACAAACACAGCTCCTGAGTAACTAGAAGCCTTTGAGATGCTGCCTCTGGCGTCTGTGGATTGTCTAGCATGTAGACTCCTGGTTGATCAACTTTATTACATCCATTAAAGTTTGTCAAGGCATGATCAGGGCGGTCTAGATGAGCCCCAACCTGGGTAGTTTGTTTATTTCCATTAGAATGTGCTGCAATTACAGATGATAGCTGGTTAGCAAACATCTTCTTCAGACTGCCCATCATTGATGAGCCTGCCTTTGAATCGTCACCAGACGAGGGTTCTTGTTTTGTGTCCTTTGAGTCAGTTGTATTCTTCTTGATGATCTGACAACGACCTATGTCTGGTACCGAGAAGTCTTGTGATAGCCACCACTCGTCTCCTAGCTTTAACAAGTTTGCCAATTGGGGTGTTTGTCCATTCAGGAGGATATCGTCATACTTCCTTGTGATTAATACTGAAGGAGACAGCGATGGTAGTCCGGCAAACACTTCATTCGCTCCCTTGTTTTCTTCTCCCAATAGTGGTTTACGAGATGATGCAAAGTATTCATCAAACATATCCGAACTGTCTTCTCTCTTATGCTGTGGATCATTTGATACCATGTGATAGCTTCCTTCTAGTTCATCATCGTCATCACTATCATCGTCAAGAGCCACTTCTGAGCTGTTGTCGCTGCTGCTTCCATCATCTTCTTCCTCATCCTCCTCCTCGTCGTCCTCATTATCAGGTTGATCATCATTACCCTCTCCCCATTGCAATGTTTGTGACCGTAGATTCATATCTACCAAATCTGCCAATGTTCTAGGAAGAGTTCTTTTATCTATCACTTGATTTTGATCAGTAGATCCTTCTTCCTCATCTCCGTTTGCTGTATTAGTGTCACTACTATTCTTCGTGTCATTCGGTTCAAATGATATTGTACTACTCAAACTCTTCGGTCCATTCGGTGACAGTGCATCATTAGCCTGATAATACGACCACATCTGTTTAACTGGTCCATTGTTGAATGTGATTAACTCGCCTGCTGCACTAAAGGCAACACCACACAATGGAGGACAGGGTACTCGAGCTGCTCTAGCCGGATCTATAGGGATGTTATTAGTGCTTGTTTCGGCATCTTGACTTACAACAACTTCCTCCATTGATGTTGAAACATCTGAACTTATCGATTGGCCGACATTGGTGGCCTTTTCAGCAACATTATCATTAGTAGACTTGGGTATACTATCCAATGCAGCAGCAGAAGTTAAACTTTCCATCGATGACTTCTTAGGACTATCACGTGATGATGCCTCTCCGAATAGATCTTCTTCCTCATTCTTATTCCACCATTGAGAAGCATGATGATCAAGAGTGCCTTGACGATACACAGCTGGTGATAATGAACGAGCCATTGGATTTGATTTACTATCACTTCTCTCTCGTCTACTTGAGGAAGTGTCCATTCCATCATTTTTGACTAATTCTGATGCCTCGGGTACTCCATATACGGTTAGTCGACCAGCCTTTGTGAGAACACATACAGAAAGCTCTTCCTCCTTCTTAGGAGATGCTTTATCCAAGGCTAGATCTACAGCAATCACATCACAATCAGCTGTTGCAACTCTCCTTCTAGGTGCGAAATTAAGTGCATCATCCTCTGCTCCACCGCCTCGGAAAGATGCAATCTTCTTAGCACCTTGAGCAGTGGTACCGTGACTATTTGCTGCTTCCTTGGAGGCGTCAGCATCAGTAACCACGGGAGAGTCTTCGTCTTCTATACACCATAACTGAGCCTCCCAACCTTGATGGTCACGAGATGATTCTAATCTTTCAGTATTCTTCCCTTGAACTACGTCATCCAACATTAACGGTGGAGGCGACGGAGGTGTTTGTGCAGACACCATTTCCGGCGTGGCTCCAGCAGTATTCGGAGATGGCAAAGCTCCATCTCCCTGTCGTAGTGATGATGAAGGATTAGAAGTATCACGAAATAGTAATATCCCATTTTCAAATGATGGATGAACACGTGCTGCTACTCCACCCTGCACGGAGATTCGTGATGTACAATTGTACACATCATCAGTATTGGTACCACTGACCCTTGTATCTTCACTCCTGTTACTAACATCTGCATCTGTCGAGGTAGTAGACAATGTCCTATTATGTATCTTCTTTGATGATTCTGTCCATACCTTGACAATCAGATCATCTGATCTGGAAGGTTGCTCATTCTCATTCTCACCGTTATCATCCATACCCCAAGTTACCCACCGTGAATAGTATACATCATCAGCATCAGCACCTCCCTTCTTCTTCAATGGACTAATAGAGGCAACACCCACACCACCACCACTACAACCAACAAAACTCTGTATTGGAAACTCTCCAGGCTTCCTTTCATCCCATACCCTAACAACACCCAAATTATCCAATGTAGCAAATATATATTCATTAGTTATTGAATATGTACAATGAATTAATGCAGTAGATGGATTGTAATATATATCTGATTGAGAGGTGATTGTAAATCGTAAGTTTGGACGGCATCCACCACTATTTGAACTACTGACACCGCTACCTCCAGTGGATGTTAATCCTGAGAATAAAGAGGTGCGTAAATCCCATATACAAGAAGATGCACCAGCTGTGGCTAGTAGTATTGGTGCCGATGTAGACTTCTTCCAATCTAAACTTGTTACTACATTATTGTTATTCATTAATACCGAAGATGTCGTAGCAGCTGAGGTCTTGTTCATTGCAGATTGATTGTTAATAACAGTTCCACCGCTATTGGAACTTGTATTTAACAAATTATTATTGTTATTAGCATTGGATGATACACTTAGTACGCTTGGCTGTCGTTCTATTGATATTGGTGATAGTATTGAACTTTTTAATCCATCTTGTGCACTTGTAGCAGTAGATGAGTCTAATGAAGTAGTTGGCTGATGTCCACTTTCATCTACCATTTGACTCCCCTCTCTAATACTACCTTCTCTTGTATTCCCTTCTTTATTAGTAGTATCATCTACTGCTACATTCTTCCTCTTTTTAGATGACCAAGAATCTAAAGCATTTAATCTACCCAATAATGGACTTAATGATTGACCTGAACAATCCCATATTAGTATACCATTACCTCTTGCTGTTGCTAATAGTATCGGATGTTGTGTTGTATGTGATGATTGTATATAGGAAGATGTGCCATTAGTAGTATTGTTAAGAACTTGATGTGATGTGAAGCAAGGTTGGAATGCCATGGTAGTTATACCACCATTACCAATACTCTTATCCATATAGGATGAAGTTGATGTTGATATAGTCGATGTTGAGTAGTTTAATGTCAAATATGAACGTTGGGGTGTATTAGTATCGATTATTGTAATACCCATCGGATTTGCTACAGCTGCTAATGACCTTGTGTTTTGCCTTGGGCTTTGCTTTGTATTGATATTTCCATCAGTATTGCAATTTGCTCGTAGTGATCCAGTTTGACGAACTGTCATACAAGAAGGAGAATGATATGGTGAGAAGCATGTTGCTCCTCGCAGTCGATGCCGCTGTTGATTATGTTTGATGTTATTCATCATACTGCTTAGATGTATATCAATATATATGTAACTTAAGAATCTGAGTGTCATAAACTTGTGATGTGATAGTGACACAATGTGAGCCAAGTAGAACTATGAACGACCATTCAAATGAAGAGCGTCTAAAACAGATTTAGTGACTGCTATATATCATTAATATACTAGTATCCTGCTGAACAATAACCACTATCGTACCTATACTATGTATGATCTCATATCAATAAATTATGAAATTTAATCAGAATTTGTTCATAAACTTTTCAAGTTGTAGAAGTTTCTTTGAAATTGAATTATGTAACATAATATATTAATTATTGTATGCGAAATAATAAAAGGAAGAGGCCGGGGCAGCAAATGATGTGGTAGTATTAATGCTGGAGTGTTATACCTATAGAAGAATAATGTAATGCTTATGGTCTTTGTGGCATAATGTCAATTCCAAGATTTTAGCATTTAGTAAATCATTGGATTATATTATAATAAAAGGGTACATAGTGATATATTATAACGATTGCATATACATAAAGAAGAGCACGTGTAAGATGAGCAAGGATAGTAGTTGCAATACGAAGGTTGACCAAGTATCAAAATTATGTGCTGATGGTGTATTATCACCGACGATCAATAAGGAGATTGGCGATGCATTATCAAAATCAAAACATCATAATGATGATGGTTTATGTGAGGTTAATGATATGTTACAGAATATGATGAGCACGGTTGATAAAAATAATACAGTATTATTATCGATATGTGCCAATTGTGGTAAAGAGGGTAGTGATAATGATATGAATACATGTAACACATGCAAACAAGTCAAGTATTGCAATGCTATATGTAAAAAGGTACACAAAAAGAAACACAAGAAAGAATGCGAAGAACATGTCAGACTTGCAGGTTTGAAACATGATTGTGAACTATTCAAGCAGCCTCCACCAAAGGAAGATTGTCCGCTTTGTTTGTTACGTATGCCGACATTAGATTTGGGTAGTAAATATAAGTCATGCTGTGGAAAAATAATATGCAGTGGATGTACGCATGCTGTGATAAGGACAACGAAAACTGATGAAACAACACTGTGTCCATTTTGTCGAACTCCAATGCCCGAGACAGATGAGGAGATATTTGAAAGGGAGAGGAAAAGATTAGAAGAAGGGGATGCTCAAGCATTCTTCAATGTAGGATGTGAATACCGAGATGGAGCGGGTGGATATCTGCGGAATTATAAGAAGGCATTAGAACATTGGCATCGTGCAGGGGAGCTCGGCCATGCTTCAGCATATAACAGTATTGGTTTAGTATATGAAAATGGTATAGGCGTGGAAGTTGATATGAATAAGGCGGTGCATTATTATGAACTAGCAGCTATGGCAGGAGATGCAGATGCGAGGCACAATCTAGGCATTAACGAGGAGGAAGTAGGGAATATGGATAGAGCATTGAGGCACCACATGATTGCCGTAAGGGCTGGAGAGAAGGATTCTTTACAGATGATTCAAGAATTATACTCAAAAGGACATGCGACAAAAGAAGATTATACAAAAGCATTACAGTCCTATCAGAAGTACTTGGGTGAGATTAAAAGTGAGCAGAGGGATAAAGCTGCCGCAGCCGATGACGAGTATCGTTACTATTAGAGTTCGGTAGTAAAAGTGTAAACTATCAACAGCCAGCTAAGAACCAAACTCATCATTCCTAGCTGGTTATTGATGGTAATGCCTCATTGATGGATTTGGTGGATATGATGATGATAATGGATATGAAGAAGCATCGAGTCAACAATCAAGCAACTTCTCTGGCTTCACATCAAGAAGACGAATCAAACACTAGAATCATTACAATATTATAACAGCTAGATAAAGATGAACTGTACCTATTTCTTTACATATTCTTTACATATTTACAATTTAAACAATCAGCAAGGTTAAGATCTTGCTGTCTATAACTACAACTCAACTCTGTCACCTGTCACATGACAAAAGCCGAAAATTAACCCAGGCAAGCTTGACAAACATTCTCTCCGTCCGCATTAGGTTCACATTCAGTGCAGAAGATTTGACGACATTGACCACATTCATTATTATAACCCTGGCCATTTGCAGCACAGTCGGCGCAATTTGACTCCCCAATACCATCATAACACCTAGAACAGTTAACTCGTTCTACACACCCTTCACAAAGATCCCGATCACAACAATCACAATTATACAAGTCATAATTACACTCCCTACATCCAGCTTCTTCGCAAACGGCACACTTTTTGATTTGATAGTCAGCACATGAATCACTGCAATACATCCTTCCACAGCTTGGGTTTGGACAGCTTTTAAGCGTAATATCACCCTTTTCAAAAGTAATACAGAGTTCATTCGATCTCTTTTTCCCATGTGTATGATTACTCCGGGCGCACTCGGTACAAGCCATTTTATATGTATTCATAGGGGGGTGATATTGAAGAAGATATTTGGCACGCATCTCGCTCTTCTCACTTTTACTCATCAGTTCATATCTTTCATATCCGCAAGTTTGTGGAATATACATCTCGACAAGAAATTCTTTCAATCTCATACTTAGTTTGTCATGCCACACTTTTGGCATATGAAGAGACCTTAGTAAGTTCTGATTCTTGGCCATGATGCTTTCCAATATAGGTAATACTACATTCGGGAACAGCTTTGGGGTCATACTATCAACCTCTTCGGATACAATACACAAATCAACCCTTTTCAACACTATTGAGCCATGTAGAGGAGCTAATCCATCTCCTCTGACATTAATACAATGCGGAAGTTTCATATACTCGAGATTGTTCACGGCATCAATGCAAACCAAGATACCAGCAATATCCCCATCAGATAATTTCATCCGTAAACTTTTATCAAGATCCAAGAGATCGAGTGTCTTCCAATCTTCTTTATTTTGATATCTTGGACTACCCCAGTCGAAACTGTTACTTTCATAATAATACGGATTCGATAATACAATCTTACTTGCTTTTGATAGTTTCTGATGTTGTGGATTGTTATTAATCTTTTTTAGTTGACCAGAAGCAATTGCAGAAGATAACATATATCGCTATGCGATGCATCTGTTTGCCAACCATACTTCCGTACAATCTCTTCTATATCAGCGGCCATTAAACCCTTTTCATTCTCACTATGCCCACCTAAATCATATGATGTAGAGGGTGCAGTTAACGCAACAGATAATAGTGCACGTGTTGTGTGTGATAGGTATGATGCAATATTTGCAAGAGGCGCATCTGGTAAACTTTCTAATCCCAATGGATTCGGTCTTTGACGTACATTTCTAACATTGTTTGTCTCGGCAGATGCAGCGTCGTTGTTATTTGATGACATTATAGAAGTGGTATCTATGTGATGTCTCAGAATTCACTAAATTTTGAGTTTAATGTTTGATACCTTCTACCTCGATAACTCGCTAGAGTTGCGTCTTGATATTGCCACTATTGGAAAGAACGACAAAAACTGATCTAGTGAGAGTACTGACGGTATACCGGAGTGCTTTATTGTTTACCAATCGATACTTAAACGAGGCAATAAATAAAGTAGGTATGCACCGATATGTAGATTGTAGGTAGATTTGTCATTTTTTAATGTGCACTTATATCAAACATAGGCGCAAACCTATCAATACAACGAACCCCAAAATTGATTTAGTATTGAAGTTTATTACTGAACTGGATTCTGTGGTACGGCGATTATTTTAGTGAAAGTACCCCATTTTAGTATGACTAGCATAAGATTGGAGATTGAGTTATTGAATAGTTGTTGCGATTGTTGATATACCCACTGCCTGTCGGGTTCGTCTATTTTATATTATTGTTAAGTGATTTAATGCGTTAGTATTACATACTCTTAGCGGTTGTCCGAGGAGTTAGTTAAAGGAGAATATAAACATCATGAGCAACACTACTCAAAATAACACAGCTGAAGTCGATGATATATGTGATATGTTAAACAATATGAACACGGCTGATAATGAAGATAGTATATCGATATGTGCAAATTGTGGAAAGGAAGGAAGTGATGTAACCAATACATGCAACAAATGTAAACAAGTGAAGTATTGCAACGCCGCTTGTAAAAAGAAGCACCGACATAAGCATAAAAAGGAGTGTGAGAGACGAGTAGCTGAATTGCGTGATGAACAACTCTTCAAACAACCCCCATCAAAAGAAGAATGTCCAATTTGTATGTTACCTATGCCATATGATATAAGCTTTATAACATTCAAAACATGTTGTGGCAGGTCTATATGTAATGGTTGTATTTACGCAATGGAGATGAGTGAAGGAAAAGATTTGTGTGCATTTTGTCGGATGCCTAAAGTAAAAACAGACGAAGAAGATATTGAAAGAATAAAGAAACTAATGGATAAGGGCAATGCTATGGCATTCGAAGCTCTTGCATTTTCATATGCTACTGAAGGAAGAGGGTTGCGACAGGATTGGAATAAGGCAAATGAGTTATTCCTCGAGGCAGGAGAACTTGGATGCGCTTCAGGCTATTACAACTTGGGTGTGAATTATAGTGAAGGAATAGGTGGAGAGATTGACAAGAAGAAAGCTAAGTACTACTACGAACTTGCTGCCATGGGCGGGCACGTAAAAGCAAGGCATAATCTGGGAGCACTAGAATTCACTGATGGAAATACTGATCGGGCATTTCAATACGTGATACTTTCGGCTAGGGCTGGGTGTAAGGAATCTTTAGACGTTATCAAGCAAGGGTTTACGAAGGGGATTGTTACGAAAGATGACTATGCAAGTACGCTACGAACTTATCATGATATACAAAAAGAGATGAAGAGTGATGCAAGGGACGCTGCTTCTCAAGATGAGTGGTTGAGTGGTAGAAGTAGATAGAGATAGTAGCTATGAACAACTATTGTAGATATAATAAAATAAACAGTGATCTGTCTAATAAGTACTCTTTTACTTTAAACTCTTAGTACTGGATTTTAGTGCAATTTATAATAACACCACAACTCCTCTCTTCGGTTTCTCTAGCTTGCTGACACGACAGTGTTCATCTATTACCTCTATCCAATCAAAGCCTATTATCAAATACACTCCTATAGGCCTGCTTAAGCATTGTTATTATTACTATTACTCCTTGTCTTCCGAGTAGTTCGGGTGGTACGTCTGGTACTACTCTCACCACCAGTCCTCGTACTTGATTTAGTACGTGACCTCCTCTTGGGGGCTTCGCCAGGTAGAGCAGAGGACTTCTTCCTCTTCGTTCCCCTAGTACTAGTACTACCCTGGTGAAGAGGTGGAGGATCACGATGAGGAACAT
>Ga0214478_100600_pt1 | contig 20745 bp, 18 predicted proteins | sample M1_20Mar14CPVII9_2_FD_178001 | JGI IMG/M metagenome (GOLD analysis project Ga0214478, IMG submission 178001) | Marine eukaryotic communities from Monterey Bay, California, United States - M1_20Mar14CPVII9sort6BwellD7 | ecosystem: Environmental > Aquatic > Marine > Unclassified | place: USA...
GTCATACGCTCTAATGCATCTGTAAATCCGCTGACAATCACAATACTAACTATCAATGATAAAAGTGTTTCTGCTACTGGCATCGATTGAAATTCAAGACCATTGTCGGATGCAGTAATGATGGCTATTAAGGCCAATAGGGCTTGATATCTAGTTCTCTGTGCTATTGGACGGGGAGATTGTTGTTGCTGTTTACTACTTCTTCCTCTCATACCAATTGATTCCATGTAACTACCAATACCCGAATCTTTCATTGGAGATGATATTGATTCACTCCAATAAGTGTCATCAATATTATTATTATCAATTGCAGTTTCATCATTCGTAGTAGATTCTATTGTTGAATATTTTGTCGACACCAATGACCGATAAGGATGAGGATAACCTTGAACATTAAATGCATCGGCTACCTCATTTCTATTAGCCGCCACCATAATAAATAGAACAGTAAAGGGGATCATATTTGAATATTATTACACGCTTGTAGGCTGGCTTCTTTGTAGTTGTTGTAGTAGTAGACGGAGTGGAGACGAGCATGACGTGATTCTTCTTCTTCGATTCAGCGGTATCCTTTAAAATTGCATTGCTCTAAGCTCTTCTAATATTTAATGATTTAATGATCTTAACATAAAGATATGTATGTGGTAGATTGCTTGTATTAGGAGATAAGTTAAAGCGAACTATTGACAATTCAAGTTATACCATGTTGATTATTAATACCATTGCTATTTCTTACACTACTATACTCTACATATTATGATTTGCATATCCATATCTATGATCTGTAGGAAACTGGGGCATTAGTGATTGGCTCAGCCGACCATGTGCCACATACAGGCCCATTCTTTCCAGCACGAACAACTCCCTTCTTTTCAAAGTAAACTCCAGTCTCTATTCCAGGAAAGGATCCTCGATTCGATAAATCATTTAGATCAGGCCTTTGTGCCATCTTTTGACCTTGCACAGCCTCTGCCAACTTGTACTGTATTTCCTTCTGTGCTATTCTGAATGGATTCTCATCCTTGTATCTCTTCACCCATGAATTGGTCTCTTCGTCCCATTTCTTACTTGCATTTTGTCGTTCATATATGTCACTTATCTCCTTTCCTGCCTTCCACAACTCTTCTCGTGCTTCGTAGTATTCTTTGTTTAGTCTATCCATTTCCTCTTGAGTATACACTCTTCCTGATAGTACCAACTCAGTACCAGCTTCAATGTAGACATCTCTTCTTTCCATCTTTTCTGGTAATGTATATGAGAGAGAGATCGTCTTTTCATCTTTAGATAGATGCCATCCCTCGCCGACTACTGGTGAAACAACCGCTCCATTCGGCCCTGTAAACATAACCGTTTCTGACTTGGGTGATAGCACATTATCAGCTGAGAAATCAGTTGGGATAACTAAAGGCATCCTACATCCAGATCTAGCCCAATCAAAATCAGGCATTCTAGCAAGAGGCTCTCTCCCTATATCCAATGCTACTCTCCAAGGAGATGATACTTCATCCGAATTTGTGATCCTGCTACTACTTCCATTTCCACTACTATTGTCATTATAATTCTTTGTAGTTGGTGGAAGACGGAAGTTATCTGCAGGTATACTACTAAACGCATCAGCTACTGGGAAAATGAGGAGTAGAATCGACGATTTCATCGTAAGATAGTTTGTGTATATTGTTGGTTTGTTCTGTGTGTATGTACTTGCAAAGTAAATAAATTATGATACCAGTACTGAGTTGTGTTGGATGCGTTTGCAATACTATGAGTAAGTATGTTGCCCTCACGTGTCGTGACATCTGCCATCATATCTATTGCGGCGGTTGCCATCGTCGAGTCATTTTTTTTTCAATAGTCAGCAAAAAGGTATCGTATCCTATGTACTAGGATACCCCCAAAGAAGAGAGCACAGCGATGCAGTAAGAGAATGATGAAAGAGAAGATCAAACTCTATCAAACTACAGCAAGCCAATGCAATTTAATAGACTCATTGAGCTCTTTTCCGCGTATTCCTATTTTTAATCATTTTTCTATTAGTTGTCCCAAATTCGAAGCTTCGGTCGTTGTTGATTTGATATGGATGAATCCTGTTTCTCTTTACCATCTATCACTCTTTGTGCTGTTTCAACTATTCGTTTTCCGTCATCAACTACTCTTTCTGGTGCTACTTCAACATTGGCATCCTCAGGGAATCTCTCATTTGATATGTTATTAGAATCAGTATCCCCCTGGCCATCTATCACTCTGTTATTTGAATCTGTATCCAACTTGTCATCTATCACTCTGGAATCAGGTTGTGTTGTTTCGGCTACCTCTTGCTCATCAAATACTACCTGTGCTGTTTCTGGTACTTCAGCAGGTACAACTCCGACATCTTTAGGAGATACACTCCCCTGAGCATTTGAAGTTACCTTGTGATGCATACTCAAATTCATATGAACAAACAATCTGTTTAGAATGGCGAATGCAATCAATGCCCATAGAGATATTGTACATATATTCTTTGTACCCTCACGCCAATGTCCGTCTGTACTAGTACAATCACAACATACTATATCATCTTCTTCGTCTATAGTTGTTTGTGTGTATAATGGTTGATATGTTGCTTTATTTGGTCTAGATCTGTGGTGATTAGCTGATGTTCTACCAACATGACTTCTTTGTATTGGACTATTTTGTCTCAATTGAGGAGATGATTGTCTACTTTGAACGAGTGGCTGCATTTCTTCTTGTTGTGAATGTATTGCTCTATGTTGTTGATTTGCAGTTGTAGTATTTTGACTTGATATTATAGATTGTCTATCATTCTGATCACTATCTAAACTATTATTGGCTGGACTATTATCTCTATTTGTATCATTTATATTAGCCGGCCAAAATGGTTGTATCTCTTCGTGATTATTTGCACTCTGCGGTCTTTTCAATGTTGATAGTATTGCCTTCTGTTGCTCAGCATGTTTCCGCTGTTCATATTTTGACGATATCTTACTTTTATTATTTATTAGAAATGCATCCATAATCTGATTTGTATGAGACGGTAGTGTTGACGACATACTGCTGTTTGTGGAACTTATGTATGAAGAGGAGGATACACCTCTCCTCTTTGTTGAAGTCGGTGCGGCATTACCACTACTACCATTCATTTGTCTAGATGATACTCTCACCGGCATTATAAAGAGTATATTATAGATTTATATTATAAACAACAAACTACAACCAAGTAGCAAATAAATGACCAAACGATGGGGGAGAGTGAATAAAAAGGATACCAACTTATGTCCGACGAACTTTTCCGTTTGAGAGTACAATTTGACTGTACTTGGCCGTTCATATCATCTCATCTTACCCCTCTTGATTGTCACCATAGATGCTTTGGTTCATGGAGTGGTCGTATAATCGCTTGATAGAACTGCTATATACTCTCATCATATTATCGTATCGTAGTTATCATATATTTTCAATTTTCATATCCACACACATAAGTATATAAAACAACGATGAAGTATTGGACTCTCTTTGCAATCTCCTTTGCATATAACATTCAGCTGACGACAGTAGTAGATGCATCACCAACCAAGAATATCAATACAAACAAAGGATACTACAGGCTAGAAAAGCGAGATAGAAAAGTACATAAGATATCAGATCTCAATGCAAAAGATATTGCAAATCTACGACAATGGGATGAAGATGAATATAATGCAATAATGAGTACAATGTCAGGAGGGACTAACAACTTACGACATCGTCAACTTCAGAATGGTAACAATAACGATCCGTATCAGCAGAAACCACAGTATACTAGTACACAAACAGTCACAACAGGTTGGCAGAAAGCGGCATTGATATCATGTGGACTTGTTTTCTTTGGGTTGCTCTTCTATGTCATATCACTGAGAAATGAGTTAGCACATTTGAATCAATATATTCCACTTGGTTATAAACTGTTTCCTGATAATGCCGAAGAAGAGGAGAGGCCAGCAGCGACTGGAGTTGAAATGTTTTAGTGTATAAGCTTTGTTCGCTGTATCGATAGCTAGATGTAATATAAGAAAATCTGTATTGTATAAGAAGATATATAAGTATCTGTACATCATCTGCTACACATATTTAAGTTTCTATTACAAAGTCACACACTGTTGATGGAAGTCCTCTTTAGCTAAGTGGAGGCAAATCTAAAGCCATAGTGCTCTTCCTGGCAGTTGCTTTGTATGCTTCGGTCGTACCACTTTTTCTTCTGTACACATGTCTTACACTAGCACCTAAATTCTGTTGTTGCCTTAGTTGTCTACTGCGATTAAGCTTAACAGGCTTGAAGGATGCATTAAGATCATTCTGTTGATGACGATTTGGACCTCTGTTCATAGACGGCGCTGCACTACCTGAAGTGATGCTTCCATTGACACTGTCACTTCCAAATCTGTTCAGTGTAGTTTGCATGAGATTGTCAAACTGCTCTTCTCGCTGTACTTGCTGCATCTGTGAGGCTAGATTACCAGGCCCTTCTTGCGGCGAGACTTTAAACTGCTCGGCAAGCAAACGACGATGTTCAATCTCTGACATTGTCTGACTAGCACTTGGATTTGGCATGCTTTTATTCATTTGCTTAGGTCTTGGAGGCATACCAGAAGAAGATGGGCTTGTATTGTTCACGGGCATTGATCTTGAGTACGAAGTACGAGATGTTGCGCTCCTTTCTGATACATCGAGATAATTCTTTCCTCCTTTCAATATCCCAGCAGGAACAGGAGACTGTTCTTGTTCTGTTGATCGCTCTGATATATCCTCTAGACCTGGTTGTCTGTTGTTTTTCTTTGATATTGGTTGAAGCTTGGCAGGTCTGAATGATGCGTTGTTATTACCCTGACGCAAGTTTCGCATCATTGACTCTCTGGTTGTCGATCTCTGGTGTTGTTGAGGTGCACCGTTCATCATCATCGACCTTGCTACTCCATTTCCTGCATCTCTTGCCATATCAACTCGTGATTGTGGCATGCTACGATTCATCTGAGATCGAGGTGCGCTTGAACTCGGCAGTGAAGAAGGGTGGAACGATGGAACGTTACGACTCAGTCTGAGGTTTCTCTTTGTTTCTTCCTTCTTTTCCCTCGAAATTCTCAGCCTCTCTGAAGCGGTCAGACGTTTTGGAGGAGCAGCAGGTTGTGAGTATGGATCAGAGTCACCAAGTGGTGAAATAGGACGAGGTCTATTTCCTCCTTGACAAGTACGTTCATGAGCCAAGCATATGTTATAATCATCAAACACCGCATCACACCCAACATCACATTTCCACTTCTTCGTGCTAACGTTAGATTTGGCACTTCGTTCAGAACGATCAAGATCATTTGTATCATCATTCTTATCGCCCCAATACATTTCCACTTCTTCATTCGGTGCATCCTCATCGACCTCATATGGCTTTGGCTTTCTCACTGGAACTGAGGTTGCAGCTTGTGGAGCCGCTCTTCCCCTCGAGGTGCGTTTGGCACCATTCTTTATACCATTGTGTGGGTGTGATGAGGCCATTCTAGTCACAGAAGTGGGTGAAGTTTTCTGTTGCATCATTCCTTTCAGATCATGGATCTCAGTTGTAAGAGAACCGACAAGTGATGCCAGCGAACGAATCTCCTTTTCCATTCGTTTGTACCGATGATCTTCGCTGGATAAGCTTTTGTTTGAATTTGAGCTTGTTTTAGACTTGTACTGATAAGTGACACCATTTGGAGAAACATGTGACACTTCTTCACTTGGTTCAATATCAACTGTATTCCTTGTTGGGATATTGGCTGGTGGTGGTGGAACGTATGAAACTTCTTCACTAGCTTCAACTTCAACCCTACTTGTTGGCACTGTATTATTTGGTACATATGATGCTTCTTCACTTGCTTCTACTTCTACTTTCAATGGCATCGTATCGTTCTGTTTGACCTCATCTTCTTCTTTGGGAGTAATCTGATTCTCTCTCCAAAGGCGTAATGGCACCGGCAAAACAGTTGGTTCCTTGAGATTCCTTCGTGTGCAACACACAATCAAGTGAGTCAAAAGGACAAACTCAATCTCATTTAACTTTCCCGCATCAGGATTTAGTACAACAACATCCCATAACTTTCCGATTGTATCTCGATTCAGGCCACTTTTTTCAAATAAGGCTAAAGCTGCCTCAACATAGACATACTGCTCGGCATGGTCGCCAACAACTTCGGTTACACAATGTCGAGAGAAGGTTCCCTGATACGTTAAGTACTCGCCCTGGGACATGAAGTACTCATTCTCGGCACCATCATAGGCAACCACTGCTTCGTCTTGCATTGCTTGTGCCCCGACTGACATAATCGGAGGAAATGCAGAAGATCGTCGTCTCATAGCTTCATCACTACTAGCAGAGTTTGCGATGGCAGAGCCGGCTCCAATTGAGCTCATACGCTTCATGGCCCTTGTCCATATAATCTTTTCATTCTCATCACCAAGGGACGACCGTCGTCGTCGTACCTTGTTATTGTATTCTTGATCTTTCTCCTTTTGACTCTGTGGAGGTGCATTCTCGGAAGGAATATTGACCTTATCTGCATTATCTTCCACCACAGATGCAAGTGCCCCCGTAATAGATCGCGATACTGACGACTTGGGATCAACACTATCAGGATCAGTCGCCCTGCGCGCCTGATGTGATCTCTCGTTGATTGTGCTATTCCTCCTCATCTTTTCTTCACCCGCGACAGAGTTTCGTAGCTTCGTTGAGCTCCGAAGAGCACCACTAACCCTCTTCTTGGGAGGTTCGTCCTCCTTTGTTCCTTCATTTATCATGCCGTTTTGCTTTTTATTAGATACTTGAGGGGTGGTAGTGGCCTCGCTATCAGAAGGCACTACCGTCGTAGGGGGCACACCCTCGCCAAAATCTGGGGGTAGCATTGCATCCTCATCGGGCAACGGTATTAAAACACCACTAACCCCAGCAAAATACGCCGGGCTCATATCCACTTCCTCGTCAACTCTCAACATTTCATCCTTTGCCGTTATCCTATTCTGAAATAGCTGTATTAACCTTACACTTGCATAGAATTGTCCAAAAGTCATGGCCGGCGGCGGTGCCGTACCAGGGGGGTATGGTGCAGCAGGTAACACTGACATATTCCATATCATACGCAATCGATCAGATGGTATACCACTTGTTATAAATAATTTAGCGGCAGCTCCCGGTGATATGATATCGGTAGTAATATTTGGCGAGTTATGACTTCTTGCATAGGAACATAACTTTTCATAATATTCCTTCTCGTGGGGTAATGGATGATAGTTGAATTTGAATATTGGTTGTTGCTGTTGATCATCTTGAAGTTGAGATTGTTGTTCATCAATCTCATTTGGCAATTCAACTTGATCTTCCCCGTCCTCTAAATCTACATCCCAGGAGACTCGTTTCTCCTGATTATTATCTTCCTTCTTTGTCTCTTCCTTAGCCTCCATTTCTTCTACAACAACATTCTCCTTCTTGGGCAATTCAGGCGAAACATCAATACCAGCAGATGATTCTATTTCATTCTTCATAGCTTGTTCCAAGGATGGTGAGGATTCATCCGAAGCTCTTCGGTTCGTACCCTTTTTAGATTTTGGGACATAAAACTTATTCATAACATGTGCCGCAACTCCGTCAGTTTCCGGAGTTGGAGGAATAACACTATCAGGGGAAATAGTTGTAGATTCTTCTTCTTTTACATCAGATGTTTCCTCATTTTGGGATGTATTTTCTTCTACAATAATAGCTTCGGAGTTATTTAAGTCAACACTCCCTCGATGCGATGGCTCTACTATTACCGACTGTAAATATGAATGTATAATATAAGATCACGGTATGAATGCGGTTTAGTTGAGTTACTCCGTATCAATATAAGTAGAAAGTATAAAGATAAATATTGACATTGCAATAAAAACTTACCCCTCCCAAGTCACTTGCATCTGCTAAATCGGATCCTTCTACATTATTATCTACTAGTTGATCTTCATCATCTAAAGTTTTTGATGTCATCCGTCCTGCTGCTATATCTGGAGAGTCGCTCATCCGATATACAAAACAATACAAAACCAGGTTCTTTTATGTCTGATGAGAATGACTATATCAAAGTATTTGATTTCTATTGCTCAAATCCGCCCTACCACTACTGCGGCAAGGTCTACACTACCGTATAATGTGTTGCCTGCCCTCGGCTGTATAATTGCAATAGAGGCCTCTTCAGAGAGAGGTACTATTGAATAATATAAGGCTTGCCTATTATGAATTATGAGAGTTGATTTGCATGCAAAACTTTTAAGATACCCAAGGATACCCCAGAGATGGGGGAATGAAGAGAGGAGAGTGATATCATCAGAGAGGCATGCCATACAGTTGATATGGATAAAGGATGTAAAGCTAGTTCAAAGACTTTATTGAAAGGAACAGTGTTTTAAGTTAACTCTATCCTCCCCTCTAAACAATCTATCCTCTAAGCAAAACAAGCAAGCATCTATCTAGTCTATTCTCAAAATTCATACACATTCAACATTCAAACAATCTATCTTCGTGCAAAAGGTGGTGGAGGGTTCTCACCGGGGACAGCTGCCATTGATGCCCTTCTCCTCCTGGGTCTTTGTCTTGACCTAGAAGAGCTGCCACCACTTTGGGCACTCTGTCCCGACCTTTCACTAGCATTATTACTTACAGAGGCAGCGGCGGCAGCTGCGGCGGTAGGGTCCTGCCTCAACAAGAACTCATGTGCTTCTTGACCAATAAATTCAATACTCTCTACGACTGTATTAAAACTCTCACAGTCTTGGCACTGTACACCCAAGAAGTGCCAACTACGGTTTGGCTGGACCTTCTCACAATCATTACACTTGATAGTTACCACCTTGCATAGCTCGGGTGGGACGGGCTGGAGTGCAATACCCATTGCCATTGCATCCCATGTCGGTTTCATACGCTCATGTGTCTCGGCAGTTTTCTTACACATAGGACACCGAGAGTCATGACTTGCCAACTCACGGAAGCAATGCCAGTGTATAGCATGACCACATGGCAATTCATGACTTGCATCACGACTTGAGAAGAGATCTTCCTGGCATACTGGACAGTTACTCATATACTTGCCCACCTTGCAGTTATGCCCAGCGAATAGTTGCTTGTCGATACACATTCCACAATCTTGGCAGTGACGAAAGTTCTCACCCCCGCCGACGCGGCAGAAACCGCAGTCAGGACAGTGATAAGGACGTTCCTCGTTGGACATCCACAGGTTGCAAATGGCACAGTGATACTCGCCAAGTTGGATGTGGCAGTTGATGCATTTGTTACTGCGCATTTAAATAGACGAGGAAAGTAAATTGTCGGAAGAATAAGTGAGTATTATCAAGGTTCAACCAGTCAAAGAGTAAGTTGCAAAAAAGGTGCATAAGATATGCAACAAGATAATGTCGACAAAAACTAAACTCACGTCTTGCTACTCTGCTTAGTAAAGCACTCCCGACAAATAATCTCCTTAATAGCAAATCTATCAACATTATGATGTTCCGGTGGTGCCAAACTAGCCTCGAACGATGAAGGTAACGTAGCACGTCGGGGAATACCCTTTTCCTTATTATCTCCCCCTCCCATTTCCATCATATCTGGTTTATTCACCAACATGGGTGGTAATATTGGACAATCATCATGACAGATACGACAACCAAACGTGGCACCACAGCATGGACTAACGATATGACAATTCCGTTCATAATGTGTACATGGTGGTGCTGTTTCAATAGCACGTTTATTCAATTGCATCGTACGTAATTTATCCTTCATCTTTTTATTATTCATCTTTGGATCTTGTGCCGCAACGGCAGGGACTTTGGTACATGTCGCATTATATGGGTGTTTGGCTGTATAATGCTCAGTGGTAGTATCTGTATGTGCACGTGCGATCGCCGCGGCAGCCTGGGGATCATGATTGGGCACTTCAATAAGTTCATCAGGGTCTTCCTTTTGATTATTATTCTCACCATGGAAGGCACGCCATGCGGCAACTGCCGCCGCGGCTGGTGTATTATTATTATCCCCCATTGTTACTGACATGTCTAAACAATCTTCTTCGTCGTCATCTTTATAATTATCAATTCCCCCACTTCCATAGGCAAAATCATCAGTAGTACTCATATCCAAGGGTCCTTCATTACTTCTAAAACTATTTCGTAAACTTTCCCTTAAACTATCTGCACTCTCTGGTTCAGCATTATTACCATTAGTAGTACCATCAGTAGTATCATTATCAAATGAACTAGAACGTCTAATACTCTCCCGATGTTCTTTAGCCGCAGCGGCAGCCTTGGCTTGTAGGTATGGATTGGTACCATCCATGGTACTCCTACGACGTCCATCCATTAAATATTGAATAGAACGTCGTTTTTCTAATTGGGATAATCGACCATCCTTCATAATTTCTTTAATTTGCGTACGGCATGATGCCTGTTCTATATCTGACATTGATGTACGTCGGATCGGCCCTCCCCCTCCTCCCCCGGAAGTGTCTGTTGTTTGGAGGGATGAGTTTGAGGAGGGTGCATTATTCGGTGATGAGGATGATCGGATGGTATGCTCGGATGCTGATCGTAGCTGTTGAGAGTCTAAAGGTTCAATGGGTGGTCTAAATAATGGATCTGATCTTTGTCTACCACCACTTGAAGAGGAGATAGAACTAACATTTCGTGATAAGGTTTGCCGGGCTGAAGTGCTGGGGGAATCTATTGACATTGGTAAACTATCGACTGTTGACCGGCGACGTTGCGTTTGACTATCGCCACTGGCTCTGCGCGATGACGATGATCGACGTCGTACATATTGTTGGCCTTGTTGAGCAGCCCGTCCTGGACGTGGTGAGGATGGCGGATCAAAATCCATATTATTGTTTTGTTGTTCGAGTTGGAGAGAAGGGCGGCGAAGTGGGGATGTTGTTGCAATAGGCCTGGATAAATTATGTACAGTCGCCGTAGATGTACTATCTTTTGGTATTGATGTTCGTCTTTTAATAATACTAGATCGTGATCTAATACGGAATGATCGACGTAAAGGTGTGTTAGTTTGGATGACCATTGCAATACAATATTAATACCATATCATTCCCACTTCTTCTACCACAAGGTTATGAAGTGTATATAATACTCACCAACTCACACAAGACAATTCCTGACTTGCCTATTTGATATGAACGGTATTGTTGTTTTGAAATATTGAATTTATGGCAGTAGCAAACACATTCAGTGAGTGGGTGAGTGTATGCGGGCTCATCTTACATTTTAGAGCAAAATGACCAGGATACTGGACGAAAGAACTTCAGGGGAAGGCTCAGCAGGCAGTGGATTGAGCTCATCTGCTATCGTGCCCACAAAATGAGTTGAGTGGTGAGCTAGATCTTAATGGGCTTTTGGGGGGGAGGTTTGTTGTGGCCATATCATAGGCGGATTTGAATATCATAGGCGGATTTGAGAGAGGGATGTTCTGCTATGGGACACTGATGAGCTTTTGTCGGTTCCCGCTACCCCCGACCAGAAGTTAAACCTTATATACCTCTATGAATAATAACTAAGTTACTCTTAATCTTAGGTTACTCTTACTCTTACCTATGGCAATAATATCATTTTGCTTTGACTTTGACTCTGCTCTGTATAATGAACACAAACATTACTTGTTCTTCACTTCTCTTTTCTGAAACTTACATTGGTACCTCATAGATGGACATGATGTCTCGTGTTGCAATGTGTTTTCCATTGCTAGTATCAAGGCCAGCTTGTTTAAATAGCTCGTTGTACTCAATCAAGCTCCTCTCTTTAGCTCCAAACTTATTAGCTGCAATCATATTGATACTCATCATCAATCTACTCAATTCCATACTATCCGCGGCATTTGGTAGATCAGTGATGTGTTCAAAGATCACAACAGAGGATCCAGCTTTGGCTACTTTCTTGTTCTTCAAGATTTCAATACATTCTTTATCAGGCCAATCATGTAGAATAAATTTCATCATGAACACATCACATTCACCTAACTCTTTAGGTAGAGACTTGAAAAAGTTACCACCGACTGTTTTGGACGATTTGAGACTCCTTCCTCTTGTAAATATGCCTCAGCACGTTTGGTTACCGATTTTTGATCAAAAACTATTCCTGAAGTATCAGGATAATGTTGAAGAACATGTGTCATTAATGTCCCTAGACCACCGCCTACATCACAAACAACAGCATCATCCTTGGCAGGTTTCCAGTCACTAAGAATTGCTCCAGCATTTGAATCAAAGATCAATAAGCACTAGATGTGCAACGAGGTGTTTATGGGATCCAAAATAGAAGATAGGCTTGCAGCATGTCTCACGCTTTACAAATTTTGAGGAAAATATGTTTTGATTGATTTTGTTGCTTCTAGAGCGTCGATGGACACAAATAGCACCACTACGAAATCGTCATGACTAGCTGCATTCAATGATGCCCTTATTGCAAAGTGAAACTCATTATTTGACAAGTTTTTGACCAAAGACCTAATCAAGAGTGGGAGTGACTCATTCTTATCACTAACAAAAAGAATTGTTGAGAAAGTTTTTGACCCCAAGAAAATTCATTTTTCTAGGAGGAACTACCCTAGTGGCAAGAATAATTGGAGTCGGGAAATAATTGGAGTCGGGAAATAATTGTTAGTAATTTGTGTGTAAAAAGCAAAATTGATTTTTTGCAAAGCAGAATTTTTAATGGAGGAGTCGACTCCAATTATTCTTGCAACTCGTACCGTTAGACATGCTGCAAGCCTATCTTCTATTTTGGATCCCATAAACACCTCGTTGCACATCTAGTGCTTATTGATCTTTGATTTGAATACCCAAAAGATTTCACTATGATCAAAGTTGTAAGAGGATATGGGATATAAGTTACACACCAAGAACATAGAAGGATATATGCACACCACATCGCATAATATGTGTTACATAAGTATCAAAGACAGAAGTATCTGCATACTGCTGTATATATAACTTACTAGCACGATCAAATTGTGCTTCCTGCTCTGGATGGTTGTTGTTGAATTCAAAAAACGGAACATCGAAAGCTTCTGTAAAGCCGTCCACACCTGATTGAATAGATTTCATTCCAGCCATTCGCCATGCATCTCTAGTTTCTTCATTGATCATTAGAGTAAAGTCTTTCAAAACACCACCCGCTTCAATATCTGACTGAACAAGTTTACCGGTATCTGTTAGAGAATAGGTATTATCATCAACTGATAGAATTCCCAATTTAACCCCAGCCTTCATGTATTCACAAATGGCATGGGCTGAAACTTTAGTGAAGCGGCAACATTACACATGTCGAAGGTGATTTAGATACAGAGTCAACAATACCCATCTTCACCAGAGTATAGAGGATTTCCGACTTCCAGTACGATGTGGCTAAATTAATCACTTGAACGTTAGGCGGTGTTGTAATCTGTGCCATTTTGATGAAGAATTCATTTACAGCAACAGCTGGTTTGAATATAAACCATGGTGGAATAATCTTTGTTGGACTTTTATCAGGTACGAGCGGCGGAGTAATTCCTTTATCACTCAAGATTATACTTCCGATAACGATGGCGACGCCGCCGATAAAAACATTAATGACCGTCTTCATATTATATCTTTACTTTTCTTATATATGCAGAATTGGGCTTGTTGTTACAAGGGTGATATTGTTGGTATTGTTTATTTGCAAAACCTAATGATAGACTGTTGCGATGTTGCACAAAAGATGAGCAGAAGATGGATCCGCTGAGGTAATACTATGGTCGGCTTTAGTTTATATACTATGGCCGATCTACTCAATAGAGAGATAAAAGACGTTGACTCGCTGTGATTCACAAAGGAATAAACGATGGCTGTTGGGAGTAGCTCATTTGAGCTATGCTCATGCTGACGAAGCAGGGGTTGATATGATGACGAATATTAAGCAGCAAGATAGTCGATCCCAAAAAGGCCTAGAGAGTATAGCATACCTTTGATACGATACATGAGAATATCAGAAGAAGAAGAAGACAGGCAACATAATACCAACTTATCAGAAGAAGAAGACGGACTATAATATCATCAAAGGAGATTTTAGTTTACACATTTGTTTACTGGGATAGCGAGTGGCAAGACAACATAAAAGTATACTCAAACTAACACAACAACAATATGGGCACCGTATTTGGAAAAGAATCAGTAAAAGAACCGCCATTTGAGGTACAACTAAAACGTAATGATGTTAAAACATCATATGAACTAAGAAAGTATGGCGAACGATTTGCAGCTTCTGTTGAATACTCTGCTAATGGTGATACGTCATCGCCTTTCCGAACATTGGCTAGGTATATTGGTGTTTTTGGTACCCCCGAGAATGAAGGATCGACTAGTATTGCAATGGTAAGTTGTTGTATTGTTTGGCAACTTTTAACAATGTGCACATTTTTTGTTTGCAACGTATATGTAACATATGATGTGCACTACTGTATCTTCTGTTTTGAAATGTGCACAGATACTGTATCTTATGCAACTATTTAACCATACTAACACAGTACATGACGCACTCTCTAATATTAGACTGCACCAGTTGTAATGGAGAATGAGAATAAGCCTGAATCGATTGCCATGACCGCACCCGTGGTTATGGAGAACACAAGTGATAATGGTATGAAGAAGATGATGTTTATGCTTCCCGAAGAGTATAACTCTATGGATAAGATACCCAAACCATCAAACCCAGCCGTGCATATTGAACAACTTGAATCAGAGACAGGAGTAGTACATCGTTATAATGGAAACTACAATAGTGAAATCAATCGTAAGGTTGCAAAGGATTTGGGTGATCAGTTAATTTCCGATGGAGTACCAGGTATCACAGAGGAATATGTACAAGATAATTTCCAATTCTGGGGATACAACCCTCCTTTCACTATCCCATACTTTAAGAGAAACGAGGTATGGTTGAAGTTAGATGAGAATCAAGTAACTTATTTGCGAGAACAATATCCCAAACTAGAAGGAGGACTAAAGGGTGGATCATCTTCTTCACAGATGAAGGGAAGAACAATGTTTGGTTTAGGATGTATTGGATTAGTAGTTGCTGCTTATGCTGTTGGTTACATCTTCAGATCGAAGACAGATTACCGCAGGTTGTAATGTTGTTTGTGTATCTTGAATAGAGTCTGTACTACTGTAATAAATATTGTCTTGATTGTTTGTATCCCCCTATCGTAATGCAAAGCAATTTTTATATATTATCCATCCATACTATGCCTTCATGCATATACTTGTTACCAATCAATATTACCAATCAATATTTCATCTTCTATTCAAAGATACCTTCCCGTGTTACTTTCTGATTTACTGACGCTTCTTTCTTTTAGCTTTCTTCTCCTTCTTCCTCGCCTCCTCGGCTTCTCTCATCTTCTTCTCTTCTTCTAACCTTTTCTGGTTTTGCCAAGACTTGTACATAAGAATCAAGGCAACAATAAGGATGATAAATATAAAATATTTCACATTTTTTATGACTGCACGAGGATCAAACGTCGTAACGGATGCACCATACAGCACTTGATCCAACTCTTCCTTGAGACGCTCCTTGGTTGTAATTGGTGGATTCTTACCATCACGTTTGAATAGATCAAATATTATCATATGCATCACATCGTTCCTCTCCGCTAACTTATGTAGACAAGAATCGTTCCACTCGCGACAGCTAAGGGCATATGAAATAATTCCAAATGTTTCATCGGGAGATCTCGATTGAGGAAGAAGTACATTGAATACTGCGTAACGGAAGAGCTCAAAGTTCTTCTTCTTGATTGCAAGTAGTTGATCAACCAGTACTTGAGTATCGTGGGTAGCATCATGGTCTTGATAGATCGCAATCGGAGGACAAGCTTTGTTATTTTGCAGCTCTCTTAACTTCTCTGAGAATTCAACTACCCCGAAATCTTTTTGCAATGTCAATACCATATACTCTACTATCTGTCGTTCAGCCTTGATTATATCAGGGAAATTCTTGGTTAGCTCATCTTTGTCATGATTTTTCTCAAGCATATCCATGACATCTGATATAAGAAGGGAAGATCCTGGCTTGTCTGCCAATGCCCAAAGACATTTGACAAAACCCTCATATATATAAGAGTAGTCCTCTCCGTCTTTTGGCTTTGACCGTTCGAAAAACAAATCAACTATCTCAGCCGCAAAAGACTTTTGCTCCTCTATTAGCTCGTCTTCTTTACGCCTTCGCTCAACCTCCTTCTCCTTCAGTTCATACAAGAAATTGGGATTGTGATCATAGAGTGTATCCACTATATACCTCACCACATCCTTACGATCATAAAGATGATCCAGCATGTCGTCACTGATTTTACAGCAGTCGTCCCTCCCTAACAAATCAAAGACTTTCATCAGTTTGAGAGGCGAGTTAGGATCCTGCTCCCCAGTCAATTCTCCATTGTCAGCCCTAATGTGGGCCGCCGACAACCCAAGCATAACTATATTTAACTTCCAGTCATCCCTATTGCCTGGGACTCGGTACCACTCATTAACAATAAAAGTCTTCATTTGATCATCCTCGTCGCTTAGTAACTGTGCCTTTGCAAGATTCTGTGCCGCTCGCTCAATACAAGTCTCCTTATCCACGCCCTCACAGGATAAATCCTCTTCCACGGTATTATCATCAATATTAATATCTAGCCTATCATTAGGATCTCCCACACAATTGTAATGACTACAGAAGTTTTCAGTTGCATTACATAGCGACACCATAAACATTATATTCTCTTGATCTTTCAGGGCTAAACCAGTCCCTTCCTTTTGTACCTGAAAGTTGAGTCTTGATGCACTCTCTAACGCTAAGAATATTTCTTTTTCATTACCTCTTCTGGCAGCTGAGCACACCGCGTCACGAGCACCATCTTTGATTAATCTGTTCACAAGTGTCCCTGCCCGAGTATAGTATACAATATTAACCACAGTTCGTAAAGCTTCATCCTTGGCATTTACTAACGGAGCGCCTTCACTCTTCGGCCCGGGATAAAATGGCTCAATCGTTCTCATCTTCTGACAAACTTAATTTGATTAATCTAGTAACGATACCCTTATCAAACAATACGTCCACAAGGAGTCTGTTAAACTCAGCTATTTTTTCGTCGTCTACCCCTCCGAGTAACATAACATGAATTAGAAATGAAGCATTCCATTTCATCGGCCTATAATCATGATTAAGAAGTAGTGATATAAAGTTGAAGAACCCTGCATCTTCCATTAGTTTGATACGCTCCTTCTGTAAATCTAAAGATAACTTGCCATACATTGTCCAATCGTCTCCAGTTCTTTTGATCACACCATTGATCATATCATTAAATTGTGCTTGTATTTCCGGATCATGACCATCTTTTGAAAGAGCTGAATATGTCATCTTAGGGAGATTTGCAATTGCTGTTGATATTGCATCTGAATAATCCCTATCCTCTATACCCAAAATAATACTGCAATGGGATGATAGGAGTGCAGCAACGAATGATAATAATACAACCCTCATATCAGAAAAGATTTTTCATTCAACAAAAAAATGATGAATTACAGGGAGCTATATTCTTATATACAGTGAAATGATGTAATCTCTGACAATTTAATACTATAAATCCTTGATACTAAGTGTACTTCGAGGTCTATTATACCTCTCCAACAACTCTCGGTTGACCAATGATCAATAGTAAAACACTCAGTCTCTACTCCGCCAGTATCATTAGGATACCGCCATATCTTTTTTTACTGTTACACGGAGATGAGATTGCATACCGCCGCGATGTCTATGATGAGATGGAGGATATCTGCAGTATTCCTGGCATCAACATCTTTATCTACAACACCATCATGTGCATTTTTACATACTGCTTCCTTTTCATCGCGGCAGATTCGAAATGTGAAATGCAGTCCATCATATCAACAAAGATCCACTTCTTCATCATCAGATAGACGGCTAACATTGGATAGTATTGTACAATCACTAAAAGACGGTAAATATAAGAAGATATTAGTCGTTTCTGGTGCTGGAGTGTCTGTTTCTGCTGGTATACCGGATGTAAGTTTGTGATGATGCATATAACATTAATATCTTCTTACTCTGATTTATACATCTCATATCATATGCATCATCAGTTTCGATCTCCAGGATCGGGTTTATATGACAATTTACATAAGTATGATCTACCATATCCTGAAGCTATATTTGATGTTGACTGTAAGTGAGTATATACCATATCAAGCTGATATTCTTCGATTTGCTCACAACTTCATCGGATTTGATTTGGGATCCATCACAGTTTATCGGCAAAATCCTTTGCCATTTGTAACCTTATCAAAAGAGATATGGCCAGGAGTCAAGTACAAACCAACATTGACTCATTGCTTCTTTAGTTTACTTGATAAGAAGGGGATGTTGCAAAGAGTTTATGTAAGTTTGTTTGTCTACACATGATATGCACTTATCACATATACAAACTAATGCTTTAACGAATCAAAGACACAAAATATAGATGGACTTGAAGCAGTTGCCGGAGTTAATCCCGAAAAACTTGTAGAATGTCATGGACATTTCAGAGCAGCATCCTGTATCAATTGCGGTACATTGCACGAGGCCCAAGATGTAAAAGCTAGTATGCTTGAGAAGGGAGAAGCGCCATTATGTAACAAATGTGGTAGCTTGGTGAAGCCAAATATAGTATTCTTCGGGGAGGTCATGCCAAGATTATTTAGTGACATGGTGCACTTTGACGTTGCGGCTACTGATCTAGTTCTAGTATTGGGAACGAGTCTCAAAGTTGCGCCAGTAGCATCAGTACCAGATTGGGTAAAGAGTGATGTACCTAGAGTATTGATCAATAGAGAGATGGCTGGGACATTCAGTGAAGATAGGGATGTATTTGTAGAAGGTGATTGTGATGAGAGTGTTAAGAAGATATGTAAGATGGTAGGCTGGGAAGAAGAGCTTGATCAATTGTACTCTGACACTCATTCAAAATAAATAGTTTAAACTACACATTACAATACTTTAGCATGATATCTACATACTAATATTAATAGATTCATCATATTATCGAGCTTTCCCTGCAGATCGATGCCTAGTTCTACTCTTCGAACGACTCTTTGACTTACGCTTTTGTTTGGCCTCGGCTGCTGAGCTATCTTCCTCATCTTCTTCTCGAGGTACCGGGCATAAGTCAAGACGGATCTTTGGCAGTGGCTTTACTTCTACTGTGACCGGATTTCTTGGTACATCCTCAAAGTTGTTGAAATCTGCAAACTCATCGTCAGTGTTGACATTTGATTGAGGCATGGATTTTGGTTGTATGCCGACTGTGTTTGCATCAATTCTACGCATAGATGGTGTGCTCGGTCTCTCTTGAACCTGACGTTGTTGAGATCTGTTTGGGGATCTCTGGTTAGCTGGGATTGTTGTATTTGAAGCTCCATTAAACCCAGAGCTTGGAGATGATCGATTTGTCACTGGCAATCGTCGAGGTGAGGTTGAGTTGTAAGCAGCATTCCTGCTAGCTAGAACACTATCAAAAGATGTAATGGAAGGACCGGGATGTCTCCTCGGAGAAACAGAGGTATTTCTAATCAATGTGTCTGGCTGACCATCAAATCCCGGAAGGGTATTGTACACATCAAGAAACACAGCCAGCAAGCCTTTCTCTTCTGCTCCGTACCGCTTCTTCATTTCATCAAGAACGAGAATAAATGCCTTGTGCACGGCCTGTTGGTCTGTAAGATTTTTACCGACGGGACGAATCTCGGTGACAACTCTCGCCTCACATTGCTTGCTTCCATAAGATTGAAGATGTATCCGTGCTTTGGCAGAGAATCCTCTACGAGGCATTTGATCAGCAACTACAAACACAAGTGCCTGATTATCATCTTGTTCCACAATTACCGTCTCAGAAAGTCTTACAAGTTCACGATTGCGAGTTCTGCTGTAACTAATAGTTCGTTGGGCTTCTAACATTGATGAACGAGCAACAAGCTGCTGTTCCGTTGAGTTGTCACGCTCAAACTCGCGTACTGATCCAGGGGGGAATGTCCATGCACCGTGTCGATAATCTGAATCCACTCGAGCGGCTTCCCATGATTTGTTAATGGGAGAAGATGAATCCAAGAAGAGCATTCTGCACATTGATAGAGGAAGTGGCAGTGATATATTCGTCGCAATGTCAGTACTGATTGTCTTTCCCAGCTCATACGCCGGACTCTGTGGCGATCCTCGTGGACTTGCCGTTCCACTTGCCAATTGCCTCATCTTACTTCTACCTGGCATCTGCGAGGGTAGGCCTAGACCTTGACTTGGTGTGGAAGTATCAGATTCTTCTTTATCCTCCTTATCGTTTGATGCCGATTCATCATCACTACTCGAACCTGGTCCCCCGAAAGAAGAGTATTTAGATCTGTCATCAAGATCTTCTTTCCCTCGTCTAGAAAGATAACGGTTCGTATTACTCATTTCAGACTTATCACGTCGATGACTGCTGCTGCTTGTTATTCCCCTTGCTTCCACGGGAGATATTGCTCCACTCCTCAGCTTACCACCTGGTAACTTGTTTAGTGGTACGCCTCCTCTGACACTAAGCCTTGCAGTTTCACATTCAAGAAGAAGCTTGATTCCAGAGAAGAGTAGCTCTGCTTCTCTATTTGAATTGGCAAGGAATAAGATTGA
>Ga0214478_100601_pt1 | contig 20745 bp, 13 predicted proteins | sample M1_20Mar14CPVII9_2_FD_178001 | JGI IMG/M metagenome (GOLD analysis project Ga0214478, IMG submission 178001) | Marine eukaryotic communities from Monterey Bay, California, United States - M1_20Mar14CPVII9sort6BwellD7 | ecosystem: Environmental > Aquatic > Marine > Unclassified | place: USA...
TCATGCTTCTGTTGTATTGGTTTTGTCTTCTTCTTTTTCTTATTATTAGTGATATTTTGCTTTTGCTTACCACGTCTATTACTTTGGCGGCTACTAATAGTATTATTCAATGAAATTTCTTGTAATTTCTGTGATAGTGTTGCTGCGTATGAAGTTTGCCATGAGAGTCATACCATCTAAGCATAATTGTTCAGACATTATTGCGACCGTTTTCACACCTTTACATCCTTCTAGTATCTTCTCGAGAATTTCAGGATTGGAGAGGCCACATCCAACAAAGGTTAGAAAACCTTTAAGGTTGGGGTGGATCTTTAGTGCATCCGAAAAAGAACTGGCAATAGACATATCATCGATTGTATCCCGGCCCAGAAAGAGCTTGATCAAGCTGGTATTTTGTTTGAGGAACGAGGTTAAACGTAGAAATCCTTCATTCCCCAAAGCATTATCACCCAACGATAGTTTAGTCAAATTCATTGACTGTAGTGTTTGAAATATAATGTCTAATACCGAGACTGGTAGAGAGATGCCCATAATTTGTACCTCCTCCACGGAAGTACGTGAACCTAATCCTTTGGCCAACTTGTTCCAATGAGGTAGCATCATATCATGATGTGATGGCATATCAGTACCAGATCTTCTTTTTAGTTCGATTTTAGTCTCATATCCGCCGTCATCACAAATTGCCTTAATATCATTCTGTAGCTTTTCCATTGCTTGTGCATCCTCATTCGAGTAACCAATACTAATCCAATGTGATGCGGGTATAATAGTAGCAAGACGTCTCGAACGTCGAGGAAGCACTGCCGCTGCTGATTGACTATTATTTTGCGGGTTCATATTTAATTTAAACCAATTCTAATTCCAAAATATTGATTATTGATTAGTTAAAGAGGCTGTTGGTACCCGCTATAATTATAATGTATAATGTAATCAATAATTTGTTGTTGTTATTTGTATCGAGTAATATATCCCCCAATGACGCCGCGCTACCAAATCATATGATATATAACTGTAATTTTTGCATCATAAACTAAAAATGCAAGCATTTATCAAGTTTATAAGCCATGCACAGTCTGCAAACAATAGAGAAGTGTAGTGATTGCAATATTGATTTGCAAAGAAAACTTATTTTTCAAATTCCTCGCCCTCATCGTAAGGTACCTCCTACACACCGTAAATTCACCACCGTACTTTTATAAATCTATTAAATAATTATGCTGCATTTGATGGCTTTCCTTACCTGATAAACGCCACGCTATTTCACCACAAGCCAACTCTATAGAAGCAAAAAGAAGAGATGATTCGTTGTATCGCCAAATAATTAATTTCATTCCTTTTTGGTGGCGTGAAGTCTCAAAAGGTGCAAGATGGCAATCGACTCGGCCGCCGTCACTCTCTACTCTCAACATCCGCTCATACGGGGTTACCATAATATATCAAGAGGCGTGGGCAGAGGATAGAACTTGGCGGTGGCGGTGATTGCAAACACTTACTAAATAACATTTGAGCACATCTCACCATAATGCATCTCCTTGCAAAATCTCCCGAGGATCTCCTCTCATCTTTCACCGACGAAGAGAATGAGGCATATGATACAATTATTAATAATATTAAAGACCCCAATGAATTATCACAGATATTACAAGAAATTTCATTGAATAATACTATTAGTAGCCGCCAAAGTAATAGACGTGGTAAGCAAAAGCAAAATATCACTAATAATAAGAAAAAGAAGAAGACAAAACCAATACAACAGAAGCATGACAATAAGAAAGAAGAACATACAACATTGGCAAATGAAAATTACTTCATGAAACAAATCCGTCTTATATACGAAGCAGCAGGTTCCAAACTAGAATTTGACAATATAGATTTAGAAATTGTAATTGCAATAGTTGATCACTTCACAGAATCACCACCACAATCTAGAACAAAAGATACAAAAGATAATACTACAACAAAAGATAATACAGCTATACATGAAATCGGTATAGATACAGATGACGAATCATTAGATGCTATAGAGTTTAGTTGTAATGCAGGACTAGCTTATGCATTGAATAATGTAATGTTAGGTGTAACGAAGGCTATCTTCCCTGCTAGTGATACTTGGGGTGAAGATTGTTAAGATATGGTATGTTATAGTAGTTAGTATGTGAAGATGGATACTCTATATGGTGATTAGATGTACATTGGTTGGGTGTTGCAAAGGGAAGTGATTGGATTGCTTCTCGTTTTGGTTAGACAAGATATGTATTGGATATAGAAGAATAGATTGGGTTAGAGAGTAGACAGTTAGAGCGGTGGAAAGTGATTGTGAATTGCTTCTCCATACATACAGAGTTTGTGTATTGGAAAGAGGAACTTATTGGGTTTGTGTTAGGTGTGTATGTATGCATCGATTTAAGCACAGAGATGTTTAGACATAACGGTAGAATACAACATGAAGTAAGATTACAATGTTTTACTTATATATGACATTAACTTTGTGTATCTATTTGTACATTGAGGAAGGGATAACTTGTTGAGCAAATTCGACATTTCCGAATTCGTCAGTTCGTGCTATCCATTTCTTATTGGCAGTAGTAGCACTGTCATAACCACTACCTCCTTTAGTTTGAGTCTCCGATAATGACTTCTTCTTTTTCGAACTTTGTACTGAACCTCGTACTGATGTACTATTCGAGCTCATCTTCTTCCAACCCATACGAACCCATTTACTACCTCGTGACGGTGGGGGTGGAGGAGGCGGTGGTGGTGCCTGAAGATTTCTATTGTTTAACATCACCTCGAATTCTTGTACATCATTATCATAACTACGGCTACGACTTGTCAACGGTGCTGTTACCATATCATTACCACTGCTACTCTGGCATTCATATGTTCGTGATCTGCCACCCAAGGGAATAGGAGTGTTAATAACTGATTGACTTGGCGGTTCAATACCTCCCGATGACGAAATAGGAGTGCTTCGAGTCTGCCTAGACATTTGTTGTGTTTCGGGGAATCCCACTCTCTTCTTAGCATTAGATCCTCCTCGCTTGACATAGGCATGATGAACTCCAAACGAATTCAGTTCTAGCCGTGTATTACCATGAGCAGTATGTAATGGTGCAATCTCAAATGCTTCAAAGATTGAGCTATGAGATGTTCCTGATACGATACTTGGCTGATGAACTCTTCGAGGAGGGTTGAATGATGATGGTATCTGCCGTTGCTGAGGTGGAGGCCCCGGTGGCGGTGGAGGAGGTGGAATGGGACTACTTCTACTTATCTTATTGGTCTTGGCCTTAGAGGCCACACCCCTACTCGTCTCAGTATCATGTGGATTGAGATATTTCCAAAAACTTAATGCCTTTTGAGCATCTAATGATCTGATACGCTGGAGACTTGCAGCATCCTTAAGAGATGAATGCCGTTGGATAGGTACCGAGTTATGACGCTTCATCTCTAGACTTGGATTGTTGTTGATACTTGATGCAGTGGGGTTGGCGGCGGCAGGAGGAGCGCTATTACGAAGAGCACTAGGTGGCATCTGTTTTGGTGTCCGTGATGTAACTTGTATCTTGATTCGACCTTGATTCATTCCGTTATCAATGGTTCCAATAGTCTCTAAGGGCCTGACAGAAGTAGGTTGCTTGGCCACCTTGTTTGAACTAGCTTGCTTCTTCCTAAGTGGAGATATATTCTTTACACTCAAAGGAGATGACTTGATGTTACTTCTTGTTGGTGTCGGTGCAGCTGATGATGGAGGCGGCACGGAGGTACGGTCTACCATATCATACTTTAACTTCCAAGTCTCAGTGCCGATTCTCATCTTGGGTAACTGATCATCAGCCACTCGAGGTGGGGTCTCTTGGATACTGATACCACTTCTAACGTTTCCATCCACATCACTATCGACACTATTACTCTTTTGAATAGCAGCCGCGGGTAGGGCTGTAACGTTCTTCTTCTCAACTGATGTAGTATCCACATGATTTGCTTTTTGTTGTTTACTATTCTGTGCTTGAGTTCGTTGTAACTCTTCATCAATCTTCTTTAGATCAGCCGTAGGTGACCAGCGTGGCTTGGCATCGAGTAATACATTAACACCATCATACGTCTCTTTAGTGGGGGCAATCTGGGGAGCCGTCTTTCTTTTTATCGTTGGTGGTTGAGTAGATTTAGTATAACCTTCTAATCCTAACATCTTCATATCATCATCATCATCATTATTTTTACCAGGCAGGGAAACTAACAGTGAGTTGTCTTCATCGAGAGTATCAGCATCGTCGTTACGGTCTGGAGGGAGAATCGATGGTACAATGGCCTTGCTGTAACCTCTTGAACGAAGCTGTGCCACGGTCGTATGAGTCTTGGGAGCTATTGTACTGCCAGGGGTATTCTGCAGTGAACTCATTTGACTAGACATCGATCCACCTCTTCCACCAACTACCGAACTACCTCCCCGACTACTAGGATGAGTGCGATGGAATATCGTCTTTGGCACCCCAATAACATGACTTTTATCAGAGTTTCGGCTTATCAAAGAGCCGAGGTCTGATGTTGCAACAGAGCTTGTTTCGACATTATGATGACGACGGTCAGCCCTCTTCATAATCAACAGCTTCTCCTCTAACCGAGATTTGGGTAATTCATTTGGTATATCATGTGGATGTGCCGACTGTTGACGTCTAATGGATTGTGTAGGAGGCCTCAGACTCGGTTTGGTAGCTCTGCCACTACTGCCTTTATTCCTCCTGGATGTTGCTACAGTTGCCTTATCATCCCGACCCTGCTTCTGATGATCCCTACCGTTGTTGGACATCCGTTTACTTGTCATTGTCAAAGGAGATTGGCGTTGCTTCTTTGCCTCAACAGCCGTAGCTATTGCCTTCTCACGAGCCATGATCTCTTTAAAGTCTTTTACGAAATCATCATGACTATAGCATTCACTAACTACTTCGTCTTCTTCTTCTCCTTGATCCCAACTATCAATCATATCCTCACTATCACTACCGCCGTCATCTTGATCCATAACTTCCTCAAGGGCACTTGCCTCATACTCCTCCTCTTGAATAGACTCAATGTCCGGCTCGTAATTCGAACGATATAGTGATCTTACACCACGCCGCCTCTGAGCTCTACTCTTCTGACTATCATGATAGTACTTTTGAAATGATGCATTATTACTTGTAATAGAAAGCAGATTCAACCGACCGGCCAGTGTAGCGGCACGATTAGCCCTTGATGGTAAGTGATTCGTGTCATATAATTCATCATCGTTCACACCATTGGAAGTGTGCCAGGCCAAGCTTGATCCCTTCCTCATTTCACGGTTTGTCATCTTGATCATATCATCAGCGTCTGGTGGGTCTGATGAATGGCGACTAGCAGCATCAGATGATAGTTGACGGTTAATGTTGATTTCATTACCACCGGTCGACTTCCTTGTTGGACTTGACAGAGTAGGAGGGTCTTGTGAACTTGGTGGATCCTCACTTCTTACAGAAGGCTCCCTACTATCATCTAATAACACTTGTTTGTTCCTTCTTCCTCTACCAGACGAGTCACTACTACAGGCACTACCTTCGGATTCTGACGAGATGACATGCTCATCGTCACTTGAACTCGATGATGACTCATCACTTGCCTCTTCCACAACCATTGGTTCGAGTACTATTTCATCATCTTCTTCTTCCATATCCTCCTTAATACTACTCATACTAACTTCACTTGCAAACGACGGAGCTCTTCTTAATGACATACGACCACGTTGAGCACGGGATGTATTGGTACGTTGAGGTGTCGTGTCATGTTTTCTAATCCGTGTCCTATCTTTGGCTGACATGAATGTTGACGGTTTAGGTAGTCCATGGTCATTAGATGTAGTTTGATTTGACTTGTTGAGTTGCTTCCATCTTTGAAATTGGGCAATCTGTTGATCGGTAATGACCTCCTCTTCTTTCTCTTCTTCTAACTTATCATCATTATTAACATTAACAGGTAATGCCTGGTTCAAGGGATGCTTTGGTAAATCAAATTGATTAATCCCAACACCACTACTACTACTCGTTGAACTGAACTGGCTATCATTGAATTGACTTGTATCCTTACCAAATTGACTATTGTTAACAAAGAATACATCCGTACTGGCATCGTCGTCATCATTATCATTACAGCCACGGAGTAAATGATCACTGAACGAATCTAGAAAGTTGGCTAGATTCTTATTCTTGTTGATTAATGAATTGTGATTCTTCTTATTTGTGACTTGCTTCTGTGGCTGTCTGGCTTGCGAGGCTTGCACTGGAGATGCCCTACTAATCATTGGAGTCATCTCGGAACTTGAATCACTCATCATTGACGTGCTACCAAAGACTGATGGATCATCATACTCTTCTTCTTCAGAAGTGGAGGGCATTAGGAGATGACTCGATAGTCGACCCTGAGGTATCACTTTGATATTGGAGGCCGTGGGTGTCATATGAGATGAACCAGGACTACTACCACTCATTGTTGTGGAAGGACTAACAACACGGCCTGGATTTAAGGTAGTATACTGATTCGTCTTTGTTGATCTTGGATCTTGATAATTATACTGTACTTGATGCCCTGGGGATGATTCTGTCTCATCATACACTTCATCCTCGGCAAGTGGTTCAAGACCACCACCGCTATTGTTATACATTTGATCTTCATAACTCTCTTCATCGACATAGATTTCCTCCTCGACATAAACTTGTTCATCAATTGGCAAATCGACATCAGCCGAGGCCTCCTCGGGAGTCTCCATAAACATTTGCATCATATCACCCATTTGTACGGCAATATCATCATTCTGACGGACACATTCACTATCTATACTTGGTTGGATACTAGCTACGGCTGATGAATCGAATGAACGTGATACCTTTAGTGGTGGTTCAGAATCTTCCGATGATACTCTTCTTGTTATGACTTGATCAAAACTAGTACTACCGCCGACGTCTTTGGAGGTAGTAGCTGATTCTGTCACCAATGGTAATGATGCCTTTCTCTTCTTACTTCCACGCTTCTTAATATAGGCATGCTGTACATTAATATCATTGACTGGTAACTTTGTAGTATTACCTTGAGGATTGGTTGGTGCCACCTCAAATGCCTCAAAGATTGATGTCGATGCTCCCGATGTACCCGATACTAGACTTGGTTGTTTCAAATCGTTGCAGACGGGAAGATTGTGTCTGTTGAATGACATCGGAATCTGTTGCTTCGGCTGGGGAGTGGAACTACTCATGTCGACAGGGGCATCATCGGCACTAGACATAACAACATCCTCCGCCACCACCGCCTCATCATCAACACCCAAAAAGAATTCCATCATATCACCCATGGCAATGGCAATCTCAGCATTCTGTCGTACACATTCACTTTCTACACTTGGCTGTATACTATTCCCTCCTCCATATGACATTATACCACTCTTACCACTAAAACGTGATACCTTACTTTGATTAGTAGCTGAGTCAAATGACCGTCCTAAACCAGATCGTTTCATACTTGTAATACTTGGCTGGTTATGTAACTTGGATAGCTTTTCACCCAATGGTATTGTATATTCTTCTCCCTCATTATTAGAATCACAATCCTCCTCTGTTTTGTTGTTCGATTCTTCACTCTCCTCATCATCATTCCAGGAAACTATCGTTAAGTTACCCCGTCTGTCAAAGCTATCCCCACTAATGTTATTCACATTATTATTATTATTGGCATATGACGATTCAGGTGATAATTGTACAGATTCGTCAAATGCATCTACTGATAATGAGGGTGAATCCCTACCACTGACACTTCTTCCGCCATTGCCTTGATTTTGGCCTTGACCTTGACCTTGGTCTGTAGTAGGCGGAGAGGCCTTACTTTTAAGAACTGACGGATTTAATCGGAAGATACTTCGACTTGAGGCTAAGCTTGTCGGTGGAGTATTTCTGTTGGGTGATGAAGAGGGTGGATCGTGTTGTACCCTAATACTACCCCTATTAACTTCTGCCTCATTTACACTACTTGATTCGTCTAACGGTGACAATGGCGGACGTTGTTGTATTTGTACACCCTCGTCATTATTGCTACCTCTTCCACCATTACTACTACTAACTCCTGCTCGTCCTGTTGAACTACTATTTGAGTTGTTGTCAAAGATGCGTCGTCGAACATTACCAAAGTTAAGACTTCCATGGAAATTACCCCCAGCTGCTAAATCGGCACTATGATCGGATCGAACTGGTGATAGTAATGTTCGTTGTGTTGTTGTATGTTGTTGAAGTTGTGTACCGTCACGTGATTGTTGTACACTACCGCGATGCTGTAGGCTACTTTGTTGTGTATTGGAAGGAGAGGTGGAAGTAGAAGGAGATGATGATATGACACTAGTTGGTGATGGATTCGTACTTTGGGAAGTAGTAGTAGTATATGCTCCTCCTTTACTCTTGGGAAGATGATGACGACTTTGCATCATACCAGACAATGATGCATTGTTGTTATTATCATTGATATTTGGTGGGGATGTAGTACGACTACTATCAGGATGAGTTGGTGGTCTTTGTTGTTGTACTACTGCCACCGCTGATGATGAAGAAGACTGAGCAATAGCTCCACTCTTCTGCCGCTGCTGTCGTTGTTTAATTGCCACCGGGGCTGGACCATCGTGTGGATGACTACTCATACTTATGTTTGGATTACTTTTGCTATCCTCGGGCTTGTTACTGTTAGCAGATGCGGGGCGTGATGATTCCTTATTGGCAGTAGTAGTACGTTCCAATGGTGAATACAACTGTTGTAATATCCCCTCCTCCTGTCTTGCCTGATGACTACTACTACCCTGCTGGCCTTGATCTGACGGTGACGTAGCAACTTTTCTACCCTCCTTATTAGATGATTGTACACCCAAATGCTTTTGCAACTGATCTCTCATCTTATCACTTCCCTGATTATTAAACTTTTGTGATACCATTCTCTTTTTGCTTGACTGTTTGACATTCGACTTGTTAATACTACTACTACTCATACTGCTATGCTGATTAACACTTTTTGGTTTCACATTAGACTGTTTAACAACAACACCATTAGTCGTCTGTCTAACACCACCACCCTTAGACTGCTTCTGTTTCAACGATTGTAATCGTAACCTCCGCTGTAACAACTCTTCATCATTCATTTCATCTGTTAATATTGAATTTGATGTGTTTATTGTACCTGTTATACTACTGTTGCCACTTTGGGGTGATTTGTCGTTTGATGATATGGGAAAGTTGGAGGATAAGGGAAGGTTGGAGGATGTGGGAAGTTTGTTATGCTTTTGAAAATGACGCTGCATTGTGCTAGTAGATTTGTGCTGAGTTGACTGTTTCATAGGCTGCCGTTGCTTAGACTGATAAGTATTAGATAACGACAGCTTATACTGACGAGTGGTATTAGGCAATCTCTGCTTTTGGTTAACACTAATAAAAGAATCAACTGCTAAAGACGGAGGAGGGTCCATCTTCTTCTTCTTCTTTCCACTACTACTACTATTATTATTAGCATCAATTGATTGTGCACTAATACTTGTTGGATCAACACCCCTCTCTCTTCTTCTCATTTCTTCTCTCACGGTGTCAGCCCTTGCGGCTTGCCCTGTGGCGTCAGCCATGCTATTATTATTATTGTTGTTATTACGCTTATATATAATCTGTCGAGCTAAGTTAACCTTACTTGATTGATTAGTAGTATGTGGTGGTGACGGATCTCTTCTTCTCATACTATTGTTATCGTTACTGGCATCAGCATAATTGTTATAGATATCGACATCGTCACTATTATTGTTATCGTTTATAGGGGGAGACGGCCAATCAACAATACTAGAATGTCTCTGCTGTGTAGTATTGTTGTTATTATATCGTTCATTAATTAATTCGGTAAAGCCTGAGTTGTAACTTAGTACTGATTTATTCTCTTCTCCTCCCCCTCCTCTCTCTACTCCGCCGACACCGCCAGTAGTAGGGAAAGTATTGTCAAATGAAGTAGTAGTTGTAGGGAAAGTATTGTCAAATATTGAATCTGGTGATGAATTGTATATCTCTCGTGTTGACGTCATTGTTATCTGATGTTGTTTGCAATTGCTTTACACACTTATTTAGGAATTTTATAGAGTTGCTATATCACTCTCTAGAGCTATCTACTTATCACATTATTGTCAATCATATCTCTAAGCATCTAAGTATACTAAATCAACTGTCTCTCCTCTCGGCGCTATTCTAATAGCCAACTACTAAAGCAACAACTGTTATCATTAGGGGGCTTTTCTCATTGTTGGCATTAAAGCGCCATTCTATCCAACCTTTTATTTCTTTGCAAGAACAAAAAACGTACTTCTTCCATTGTATTCACAGAATACGGTACAATATGTAAAGATACGATAGCACGTTTGAAAATAAAAATGACGATGGCCACGCATGTTATTGTTCTTAAAAATACTGAATGAGATATGCGGCGGCAGTAGGATATGAGCTAGCGGTGTGTACTAATAATAATTGATCAGGTAGGTAGTACGAGTTGGCTGAACGGCCTCTCGACAATATCATTTTTTGTGTGAACAATCTTATGTTTTTATAATTTAAATCACATGCACCTTCTTATTAACCACCTCATGTCTTATTATCTACTTTGTATAATACCCGACTAACACAACAGATATCTAAAGCATCAAGGTATAATCTAAAGCATCAAGTATATAATCAACAATAAACATACACAGGTAAGTTGGTTTACGACAATATAGGCCCGTGCAAAGAGTTTGCAATGGTCGAATGTTTTTATCTATGCTTCACATAAGCACCTTAACTATACTATTGCCCTCTCTCTCTCTCTCTCTCTCTCTCTCTCTCTCATACATATGACGATGCAGATAAACAACAACAAGTAACTAAGCAATAAACAACAATAACAATAATGATGTGGAAGAATCTAGCAAAACTACCAATCAAACATCCATTAGCATTCGGTGTAGGCATATCAACAATTAAAACATCCGCCTCGGACCTACTAGTACAAACAGTCGTTGAACAGAAAGAACAAATCGATTGGAAACGTAACGCAGCATTTGCAACATTTGGTTGTTTCTATTTAGGAGGCGTGCAATATGCATTATACGTACCCATCTTCGGACGATTATTTCCAAACGCAGCATCCTTCGCTGCCAAGCCACTCAAACAAAAACTAAAAGATATACCAGGTATGATAGCATTATGTGGACAAGTATTCCTAGATCAATTCGTACATCATCCATTATTATACTTTCCTGTTTTTTATGGTACACGAGAATTAGTCATGAGTGATACTCCCGATTTAATGAAAGCAATGAAAACATATGCCAATAATATGAAAGAAGATTTAGCTGCCTGTTGGAAAGTTTGGGTACCAACTACATTTATTAACTTTGCGTTTATGCCAATGTGGGCACGAATACCATGGGTTGCGGCTACTAGTATGTTATGGACATGTATATTAAGTGCCATGCGAGGTGGGGATGTGACACATAAGCAAGATTTGGAAGCGCCATTCCCAACCGGTATGACTTTTCATTTATTTGAGGAGGGATTAGATGATTTATTTGCCTGTCCTGTTGATTTAGATCGAGATGATTCAATGGCACATGTTTGCATTAGTGGTGCTGGACCAGATCGGATTGGACATGTTGCCAAGATTGCACGAACTGTAGCCGATGCAGGAGGTAACGTTACACATTCAAAGATGGTACGATTAGGACAGGAGCATAATATATTGTGTCATGTTGCCATTGAACCAGAAAAGAGAGGGGAGTTAATTGATCGATTACATAATAACAAGGATCTTAAGCTGTTGAACATTCGGGCATCATCATTAACAAGAAGACAGACTGGTAGACATAAGAAGAAGACAATACTGGGTTTGAAAATACATGTGGTAGGACCAGACTCGCCCGGAATGCTTGCAAACATTGCCGAAGCGATAGCTCGTCGGAACATGTCAATCGAGGACGTGACGACAGAAATAAGAATGGGCAAAGGAAAGCAACGTGACTTTGTTATTGATGCAGATATTGTTACTACTGAAGATATGGAACAAGAACATTTTGATTCACTCCTTGCCGAGTTTGAGAAGATGAAAAGAGATATGAAACTGTCGGTTGTTGATATAAGAGTGCATAGAGACCCTTCGTAGATATATTGTACATATAAACTTAATGGGTGGATAACTACCTATGCTCTAAGGCATAGTTGTACAAAGAGTGTATGTATCACTAAAAATACTATCTAGATGAATTATGCCTCGACTCCCTACATTGTATACTCATAGGTAGTAGATAAGTCGGCACTGCCATATCCCCTACTTCCGCACCTACCGACGGCAGCTCCTCTTCCCGGTTCCTCTTGCTTTCCTCTTCCTCTTTCCCGTAGTAGTATCCGTTGCAGATGATACCCGTAAACTATAACAAGGGCAACTCCCACCCCCGTAACGTATGAAAGAGTCTGGTCAAGGCATCTTTCTCCAAATTAAGCCCCCTTTCCGGCCTCCGACTGGCCTCTTCTGTTCGGGCGTCAGTGTGTTCCTGAATCAACTCCAATACCCGTGACATCAATTGAAGAGGAAGGTCATTTAAATGAGATAGATCAAAAAGACCTCCGTCTTGTCTGCATAGTGCAAGGACTACCTTCTTCCTAATCTTCTGTTGAATACTAAAATTCTTATCTGAATTGATGTTCAAAACTTCTTTTTCAATAAAAGACCGCTGAGCTACTATCGAAGAATTTTTAATATCAAATGTATGTGGAAAGCAAGTATGGTTACATTCGACGATTGAATCCATACTCGTTGGATCATACAGTGCCTTGAGTAGAGCCTTCTCTCCTTCCTCTGTGTAGTCGTTACCAGTCAGGATCAATTTCGTGATATTAGTGTTCTCTTTTAGGGCTGATGCTAATACTAATGTATCATTATCCGAAATATTGTTCTTTCGTAAAGACATTATTTCTGTAGAATGGTTGCAGCGTATAAAGTCTGCCACGGCAGCAACACCCTCTCTTCCCAATTGTTCATTACATATAGAGACCATTCTTAAACTCGCACATCCTTCCAGTATCTTCTCGAGAATAGTATTGTTCGAAAGACTACAATTGTCAAATGCAAGTAATTGAATGTTGGGGTGATCTTTGATAGCATCCGATAATGAACTGGCAACTGCCACATCATCAATCAAGTCCCCGCCCAAAAAGAGCTGTACCAATATCTTCACTCTCTCCATCACAATACTTCTTCATATCCTTCTGTAATAGCTCAAACCTATAAGGATCATCTTAGCAGGGGAGTAACCAATACTAATCCAATACGATTCTGGGATAATTGTTGCTAGACGCCTCGAGCGTCGAGGAAGTACCGATTGATTACTCATTCTTATTATACTCGGTACCCAACCCTTGTATTACTATTATTATTATTATTATTATTATTACTAGGTAATAAAAGAGAGAGAGAGAAGTGTATGTTATGCAATCATGTGAGCACATTATTCCAAGTACACTTCAATAGGTTATGCCACCGTACTGACTAGACACGAAACCACCACCCATCACCAAGTAAACTTGAATTTGAACAACATCACAACATACCACATAACAGTGCTTGACCTTACTATATATTATAGATACTAACTCACCCGCGTTGTTTAGGTCTGTTTAGGTGCACCTTCGATATAAAATTTAGTCTTATTCTTGTGCATAAAACACCACAACAAATCATCACCAAATGAACATGATTTTTATTTATATACCATAACACAATCTACTTACTGCACTGTCCTTTAGCCTCCGAGAAGAGTTGCAATTTGCAATACAAAAATCTAATACAAATCGACACTAAACACTAAACAGTAGCCCATAGCATTAATTTCATGAGAGTGTAATTACCCAAATGGAGTTTCTACTCATAGAAAACTTTATAGCCCAAGATACGATACGTAAAACGGCAAGCAGTGCTTTGCCGACCAGCAAGATGAAGATGAGTTTGCCACACTCATAATGCTTGTCCGGCCTCTAATGGACGGTCAACAAGATACTACCCCTGCATGCAATATGCTTTTGACCACCGACAAGATGCTCACTCATGCTCTACAGCAAGATGCTCAAAATCGGCTTGACTCGTCTCATAAAATCCAATTGCAACAATATAACAAAAGAAATCATCAAGAAATCATCATCACTATCCAATAACATGAACATCATCAAGACGATCCTCCTCCTCGTTCTGCTATGCGGCACTTCGCTCCGCACCGCAATCGGAGTAGAGGATGAGGAGGTCCAACTGCGCAGAGCCAAAGCTCCGGTATCTTCAAGCAGCGTTAGGGGGGCGGAAGGCGAGGAAGAGGAACTTCCCTACGTGGACGAGGGAGAGAGCAAGAAAGGTTGCGTGCGGAAAGGTGGTTTCTGTAACTCCGTGGCGGGTAAATGGTGCTGCTCCGGCCTCTGGTGTGCGGCGTTTGTCTGCGTCGATACGAGGCCATCAATGGCATTTACAAGGAAGACAGACGAGGAGGTGCTATTGGAGTAGAGGAAGTTTCATAGCTGTGAATTGCCCTGGGGTATATGGTTGAACGGCAAATGCTAAATTGCTTCACCGGCAAGGTACTAACTTAAATCAGTCTATCCTCCCATCTCCAGATTTCTCACCTATTGTAGGGCTATTTGGAACACCCCCGTCAACAACTCATTCAACTACCATCATCATTTTACCAACTACTACCCCCAATCTAAAACTAAAACTTGCATAAACTTCTCCTATCTCCATCGTCCCGGTATTCCCGAAATCTCCTTTCAGATGGGCACTTATGTCAACTCCGGCCTCTCTCATCGACACGGCCTCTACACAGAATAGAGACAGAGAGGCACCTACTTTATGTATTTGTATTCGTCGCCGCAGCTTCATCTCTCTGCTTGCTCTTAATCTCAGCCGAGTATGTTTGATAAGCCTCTAAACAGTCATAATCAAGATATGATCAATGTCCTTCGTTGGAGTTAGCCTCCTTGATTCACTTCTCAGACCATACATTTGTCATTGCTAAGCTAGTAGTACCGATATGAATCATCTACTGCAGCAGCTTTATCCCTCTGGGGACTCTTTATCTCGCTCAAGTATTCTTGATAGGATTGAAGCGCTTTTGTGTAGTCTCCTTTCGTTGCATGTCCACTCGAGTACAACACTTTGATCCCATTCAAAGATTCCGTAGATCCTCTCTTCACTGCAATCATGTAGTGCTTTAATGCCCTCTCCGTATTGCCTGCTTCCTCCTCGTTAATACCAAGATTGAACCTTGCTGGTATGCTACCACCCATAGCTGCTAGTTCATAATAATGTCTAGCCTTCTTCTCGTCAACTTCCACACCTTCGCCATTACTATATGCATAACCAATACTGTTATATGCGTTGACATATCCTAACTCGGCTGCCTGATGATTTAGTTGTAATGCCTTGGTATGATCTTGTGTCAAACCGTATGCCCCGGATCGGTAGAAACTTCCTAAAGTGAAGATTGCTTCAGCATCATTCATCTTCACCCGTTTTATTGTCCTTTCAATCATAAGTATGTGTTTTAGGAACTGGAGTTCTACAAAAAGGGCAAACTTTCTCTGTCACTTCATTCCCTTGGTTATCATACACAGGAGCATAAAAACATCCACCACATATCACCTTTCCACAACATGTCTGATATCTGAATCCCATATAAAGTGATGGCATGCGTAGAAAACAAATTGGACAATCATCATGTTGTGATGGGGGCTCATTGAATAACTTTTCATCGTGTAATTCAGTAGCACGTTTTTTACATTCTTTCTTATGTTGTGGACGATGAGCAATTTGACATTCTCTATTGCAATACTTCACCATTTTACATGCCCTGCATGTCTTTAAACTATCACTCTCCTCTTCACCCTTACCACAGTTGGCACATACTGATACATTATTATTATCTTCTTTACCGGCCGTGTCTTCTGTGCTCATGTTGATGATTGTATTGTTTTGTAAGTAAATTGTATCGCCAGAGTTGTTATAATCTCGTTCACTCGAGATCAACGATCGTATATCTTTACTTAGCTACTATTTGATAGGATGTTTACGTGATGTAATAATATGATAATTGTATCGTTTTGTTGGGCAATTTGTTTAAGCAGCGTTTTAATAGTCGGTCGAGGTGAATAGAGAAAAGTGCACATATGTAATATTTTGTAAAATCCTTTCTACAAGTTCAATATCTTGCAGTCTTCTAAGTACTACTACTATTCGATATACAATTAAAAAGAAAAATTATACCCATATACCAACGTATATGAAGTAGCTTATTGCAATAGTAATTAAAGGAGTGTGCTGCAGGCAAAAAATTGTGTGGTTTGGTTTTGCACTCATTTGCTTACAAGTGGAATGTCATTTTTCAATAACATTCAATATAAGATTTGCAAGTTAATTAAAGTAACTCATCAAGGGGCCGGCCGCTAATGCATATATCTCGCCACAATATACTTCGATATCATATCAGTACTGTTATTAGCTAATATATAATATATACAAAACCCTACGCCACACTCATTGCTTCGGTATATAGTAGGTATTATATATATGGACTCTTCCGATCCATATGTGAAGAGTCTTCTCTCATTTGGTTCATCTCTAGAATCTGCATTAAGCAGTAACAGCAATACTAACAACAACAATCGTCGGGTTAGAAAGAGAAAGAAGAGTTTAAGCTGGATATCAATACTTTTCATTGGTATTATTATTGTATGGTTCATTGTCATTATTCTAATCTTTGGAAGGTTAGAAGATGAATTGCTCTCCGATGTTTCTATAGAGCAACAGCAGAATAGTAGAGGACTTGCTACAGATTCGATAGACACAGTACAGCAGCAACAAATGAAACTGCAAGATGTACCTCATCATAGTCTACCAAAATATCCAATTATACACCGTTCGTCGTCACAACACACTAGACCATTAACTGATCAAGCAATATTACAATGTCACAAAGCCCTATGGCATACAGTAAATACAACCGTATCAGTATTACCCCACAATGAAGCATTTGTAATAACAGGTGACATATTAAATCTATGGTTACGAGACTCAGCGGCACAGATACATCCATTACTAATACCAAATACATATAATGGCTTATCATTAGTACAATATGATAACAAGTTACAACGTATAGTTAGTGGATTGATACTTAAAACTGCTAGATTTATTCGATTTGATCCATATGCCAATGCCTTTTCGAATAAGATACATCAATTTTCAAAGCATGATCAGACAATACTAGGACGACATGGATATATTGCAACATGGAATTATGAATTAGATTCAGCATGTTATTATATGAGAATGATATACTTTTTTTATAAAAACTTTCCAAATCATTCTATATTGAAAATGCAAGAGGTACATGATGCTGTTGGTATAATGGTAGATGTATGGATAGCTGAACAGAAACATGAAGATGACAAAGAATCTATACCAAATGGTACATTATTTGATTGTGTCCATTGTGGTAAACCATATCGATATAATCCCAAAGAGTTGAAAAGGAATGGTAAGGGTACTAAAACCAACTCTTCAGCTGGGTTAACTTGGAGTGGATTCCGTCCGTCAGATGATGCATGTGTCTATGGATATTTAATACCGGCGAATATGTTTGCAGTGGTAGTATTGGGATACATGGAAGAGCTATCTGCTATAATTTGGAATGATGATGTATTGGTTACAAAAGCACACAAACTACGAACAGAGATCGAAGAAGGAATACAACGATATGGAATAGTGCAACACAAGACATACGGAAGGATATATGCGTACGAAGTTGACGGGTTAGGCAACTCATTACTAATGGACGATGCCAATGTACCCTCACTACTGTCTGTACCATATCTGGGGTATGAATATGATGAAGAAGTATTTGCCAATACAAAGCGATTCCTCTTCTCAAAGGATAATCCATGGTTTCATCGTGGTAAGAGTGGTGGTGTAGATTATGCCGGTATAGGCTCACCACACACCCACTTTATTCCATCAAGTATATGGCCAATGGCAATGATAATGGAGGGATTAATATCCAACAACATTACCGAAAAGGTAATACTAGTTGAAAAGTTAATGTCATCATCGGCAGGTACAGGATGGATGCATGAATCATTCAATCCGAACAATCCAAAGAGATTCTCAAGACCATGGTTCTGTTGGCCAGATAGTTTATTTGCCGAGTTGGTAATGTCCTTAACTGATTTATGTCCACAGCCACAGTATGGCAAGTATGCCGTTAAGGAATGGTTAGATCCAGATGATGTTAGTGGAAGTGAGTTTATGGCAATTGAGGAGGATGATGATGATGCCGAAAGTGAGAGTGAAAGTGGTGATGAGGAAGGAGAAGAACGGTAATAGTAGTATTCTAAGATATAATAGACTGTCATACGGACATCTACTTTATGATGGAATCCACAGATCATATATAACTATAGATAGATTTGGCAATCTTCTCAAATCTTTCCCAAGGCACTATGCACAAAACCGACCTCACATTATCGAACTCAACGCCGGGTCTTTCTTCTCTTCCTCTTCTTCTCACCCCTTTCCGAAGATGGACTGCCTAAATTCTCAAACAACAATGGCAACTCCCATCCCCTCAAAGTATGGAAGAGTCTGGTTAAGGCATCTTTCTCCAATTGAATGGGTGTGCTTTTGTATGCTAATGTTCTGCCTATAGTATGTTCCTGGATCAACTCCAACACCGGTGGCATCAACTGTAGAGGGAGATCATTGAAATGAGATAGATCAAAGAGCTCCCCGTCTTGTCTACATAGTGCAAGTACTACTTTCTTCCTAATCTTCTGTCCAATAGTATAATCCCCTTTGTTTATCCTGAAGACCTCTATTTCAATAGGAGGCCGCTGAGCTAGTATCGAAGTATTTCTAAGATCATATGAGTAGGCCATGCATGTGTGATTGGACGCAATGATTGAATCCATACTCGTCGGTTCATATAGTGCTGCCAATAGATTCTTATTCCCCTCTTCTGTTATATCATTATTGTTCTGTAGATTCAACCGGCTGAGATTTTTGTTCTGCTTCAATGCTGATGCCAGTACTAATATGTCATTATCCAAAATTTTGTTCCTTTGTAAATGCATTACTTTCATAGGATGATTACAGCGTATGAATTCTGCCACGAGAGCAACACTTTCCAAATCTAACTTCTCATGTCCTATTAATCTTAATTCATTTAATCCACTACAACCCTCAAGAACTTTCCCAAGTATATTAGCATTATTTAGCCCACTTTTGACAAGCACAAGTGCTTGAAGGGTGGGGTGGCCCTTTACCGCATTAGACAATGAACTCGCGACTGACATATCGTTAATGGTATCCCCACCAATACAGAGAGTTTTTATACTTGTATTATCTTTGATAAATGATGACAACTTTACAAACTCATCACTCCCCAATCCAACGCTGGCTATGCCAAATTCTTCTAAATTGATTGACTGTAATGCTGGAAACATAATATCTAATACTACTGAGGGCAGAGAAACACCAATTAAAGTAAACTCGTTTATGGAGGTTCGTCCATGTAGTGCTTTGAATAACTTTTTCCAATGAGGAAGCATCAAGTCATGATATGGAAGTCCATCGCCACCTCTTCCTTTCAATATAACATCATTATTTTCACCCACATCACAATACTTCTTCATAATATTCTGTAACTTCTCCATTGCTTGTGCATCATCTTGAGAATAACCCATACTAATCCAATATGATGCGGGTATAAATGTTGCAAGACGTCTCGAACGTCGTGGAACTACTGCTTGACTACTCATATCTTATATCGAAGTGCTGGTGTTGTGTATGTTGTATTGTATTATTTCACTTTTGATAATAAAAGAGAGAGAGAAGTGTGTTAGACATATCACATGTGTTAATAATTAGTGTGCACCTATTAAAATTATGTATGAGTATTTGTGTAATCATATGCCGCCGCCGCCGCACCGACTAGAAACAAATACCCACCATCAACAACAAATAAACTACTGAATTTGAACAACGTACCACACAGTCTAATCACTGTATTTGGCCTTTATACCATTCACCAATGGAAATAATAGATTGCAAGGCAATGTAGAGGAGAAACGTTTGACTTTACTACCGTTCAAGATACCACAACATATGAAGCTTATCGGTATCCTATTATCTGAGTTCGCAGTACAATGGCGTAGTGGAAGTGGAAGCAGATCATTGTAATAATACCCTAATCTATCTATTGTTATACACTACTGCCTATCCATCTTACACACGCTATCTTGCCATCTGCATAACACTAACAGGAGAAGATGATTGTTCACTAGCCATATTCATAATCGTCCGAGGTAAGCTTGCTTGTGATATCCTCCTTGGTTCACAACAGTCATCTGTTATCTTTGATAATAGACATTTCTCAACTGTCCGTATCTCATTTGATGCAATATCATATCCAAGCTTTTGTGATAGTTGAGACCATATAACTTGCTTTTCTAATTCTGACAATATGATCGATTCATCTTCCAATGCTCCCGCTAAGCATGCAATACCGACTGATGATACCTTACATGTTGAGAAGTATATATCTAATGTTGCATTATCACTATGGCACATTGCATTTTCAACTATGATATCTTTAACATCATCCCATTCCGA
>Ga0214478_100602_pt1 | contig 20714 bp, 12 predicted proteins | sample M1_20Mar14CPVII9_2_FD_178001 | JGI IMG/M metagenome (GOLD analysis project Ga0214478, IMG submission 178001) | Marine eukaryotic communities from Monterey Bay, California, United States - M1_20Mar14CPVII9sort6BwellD7 | ecosystem: Environmental > Aquatic > Marine > Unclassified | place: USA...
CCACTTGTTGGCCAAACATTGCCTGAAAGTTGACAGAAAATTGAGATCTGAGGCATGAAACCTGCCCACATGTGGCTGTAAAAGCATGATTGTAAGTCCATCCATCATACTTTTATAGCCACATGTAGGAAGGTTTCATGCCTCAGATTGGGCAAAAATTCTGATTTTCTGTCAACTTTCAGGCAATGTTTGGCCAACAAGTGGGGGTATGGCATCATGTAGGTGCTACAATAGTGGTTGTTTGGCATTGTATAGGTGTATAACAAGTTGATGAACACTCCCAGCATGATTGTAAGTCCATCCATCATACTTTTACAGCCACATGTGGGCAGGTTTCATGCCTCAGATCTCAATTTTCTGTCAACTTTCAGGCAATGTTTGGCCAACAAGTGGGGGTATGGCATCATGTAGGTGCTGCAATAGTGGTTCTTTGGCATTGTATAGGTGTATAACAAGTTGATGAGCACTCCCAGCATGATTGTAAGTCCATCCATCATACTTTTACAGCCACATGTGGGCAGGTTTCATGCCTCAGATCTCGATTTTCTGCTGACTTTCAGGCAATGTTTGGCCAGCAAGTGGGGGTATGGCATCATGTAGGTGCTACAATAGTGGTTGTTTGGCATTGCATAGGTGTATAACAAGTTGATGAACACTCCCAGCATGATTGTAAGTCCATCCATCATACTTTTACAGCCACATGTAGGCAGGTTTCATGCCTCAGATTGGGCAAAAATTCTGATTTCCTGCCAACTTTCAGGCAATGTTTGGCCAACAAGTGGGGGTATGGCATCATGTAGGTGCTACAATAGTAGATGTTTGGCATTGTATGAGTGTATAACAAGTTGATGAACACTCCCAGCATGATTGTAAGTCCATCCATCATACTTTTACAGCCACATGTAGGCAGGTTTCATGCCTCAGATTGGTCATTCAAAAATTCTGATTTCCTGCCGAATTTCAGGCAATGTTTGGCCAACAAGTGGGGGTGTGGCATCATGTAGGTGCTACAATAGTGGTTGTTTGGCATTGTATAGGTGCATAACAAGTTGATGAGCACTCCCAGCATGATTGTAAGTCCACCCATCATACTTTTACAGCCACATGTGGGCAGGTTTCATGCCTCAGATCTCAATTTTCTGTCGACTTTCAGGCAATGTTTGGCCAACAAGTGGGGGTATGGCATCATGTAGGTGCTACAATAGTGGTTGTTAGGCATTGCATAGGTGTATAACAAGTTGATGAACACTCCTAGCATGTTTGTTGAGCCCTCCTTCCTAGTTTTGCAGATCAACATAAGTTTGTGCGAGGGTTTCAACTAGTTCTGACCTTTTTGTTTAGTTTTTTTTTTTTCCTTTTTGATATTTGAGAAGTCAGATATAGATATTACAAAAGGGAACTGAAGTCCAAACAAATACTTGGTTTTAGTTCTTATTACACAGTATCTAACTGATAGAACTGATGCAGTACATCATAGAGGAGATTGAAGAACAACACCTCTTACTTTCTTTTCAAATACAAAACAAGTCCTTCAATGGAGAGCAAGATCCAATCTTACTCCTTGGACTTGATTAATCACCACTATTTCTCATACAGTTGTGATGCTTACAAGAAGCCAGCACCATCATCAAAGCTCTTCAGGGCTAACTTACTAGCCTTGCCCTTGCTCTTACCAGCACCAACAGAAGGCTTCTTACGACGTCTTCCAGCACCCGCTTCAGAAGTACTGATACCAGAAGATTGAGAACCGGTTTTGGATGACTTGGATGATCTCTTCCTCTTCTTGTTTTCCTTGTTACTGTTGCCATGGTCAGTGGTGAAGATGTCAAGCTTGGGCTTGGTTTCAACATTGAATCGAACACTCTGGGATGAGCGACGCTTCTGCTTTCCTCCGTCTGCCTTTGCACGAGATGAAGATCCACGAAGACTGCTCTGCCTGCTATCAACCTTGCCTTTGCTAGTTGACTTGGTACTCTTCGACTTCGACGCATCCGCCTTGCCATAGGACTTTGACTTAGAAGCTCGTTCACGTTTCTTGGCGTCGTCCTTGATCTTTTTCTGTGGTTAGTACAACACAACGATGATTGTTAGTAAAAAGATTGGTACAAACAGTCGAGTAATTAAAACACAAGCATGCACCAAGTATATATACTTACAGCCTCTGACTCTTCTTGACGCTTTCGCTCTGCACTTCGCTTCTGTTGAGCTTTGAGCTTGTCCTCTTTATCCTTCTTCTCCTTTTCAAGCTTACGCTTCTTCTCCTTCTCTTGCTCAAGCTTACGCTCCTTTTTCTTCTTCTCCTCTTCGACTTTGAGTGAGTGTTTTCGTTCCTCGCTCATTAACTTGTCTTGCATTGCTTTACTACGGACTCGCATCTTTTCAAGCTCACGCTCCCTTCGAGCCTCACGATCCTTTCGACGCTGATCAAGTGCTATAGCCTCTTCTTCCACACGACGCTGGTTGTGTTGTTGTAATTATAATAGGAATAAGATGAGAGACCATGTACATGTCAATCAAGCAAAGTTAGGCAAACAATCTCACCTTGGTTGATTCAGCAAATCTTTCCTCATCCTTTTTTCTTTGCTCCTTTAGAGTGCAACAAGTCACATGTAAGATGATACAATAAAGTAGAAAGTAAATCCTAGCAAACTTTACACACATACACTTACAGCTTCTGCCTTGGCCTTCTCCTTCCTCGCTTTCTTGGCAGCATCCTTTTCCTTCTTCTCTGCTGCTTTATTTGCAGCAGCGATTGCCACAGCGTTGTCACGTCTCTCCTTCTGTGTGAGTATTGTGCAAGTGTATGAGTATAAGATGTGAATGTGTGTGCGTAAAAAGCATACTACCGTAATTTCTCACCTCCTCCTCCTCACGAACACGACGAGATTCAACTTCCTCATCCTTCTGTAGCTTCAACTTTTCTGCCATTTTTTCACGTCGCTTGTTCTCCTGATAAGATTGATATGTGTTTTGAGTGATATATGACACATAATTGTACAACAGCTACACTTACCTTCTCCTTTCGGGCAGCTAGCTTTGCGGCGGCAACCATTTCCTGTTTGATGAGTAGAGTATATGTTTATAATGTGATGTGAGTTACAGGAATATGTTGACATATTGATACTGAGCATATGACAATACAATAGCAGACACTTACCTTCTCCTCTTCTTTACGAATACGAGCCTCCTCGGCCAAGCGTTCTTCTTCAGCAAGCCTTGCCTCCTGGGCCTCATTCTCACGACGAATCTCTTCTTCTTGAAGTGCCTTCTGTTCTTTCAAATATGCCTCCTTGGCATTTTCCACGCGCGCTGCTCGTTCGGACTTGGCCGTCTCAATAAAGTCTTGACAGTGCTGACGCAAGAACTTCATCCCAGCCTCCTTCTGTTCCTCCAAGGATACATCGGAATTGAAGTCAAGCTTGAGCTTCTCCAGAATAGGTTCCATCTCAATAATCTCATCACGTTCACGGTTGGCATCAGTAATTGCTGCCTTCTCAGTCTCATCCAAGTGCTTCATCTCAGTGGCAAGCTCTTCATCGGGAAGGGCACTGAAATCATTCGCATCCTTCTGAGCACGTTCATATGCCTTCTTAATGATGTCTGCTAGACGTTTGGCACCCTCAATCTCGGCAAGAGTCTTCACCTTCTTGCTAGCCTCGCTCTCCTTGTGCTTGGCAGTCTGCTTCTCAATCGACGCAAGCTCCGTAAGAGTACCGGAAATCTCAACCTCCATGGTTGAGATATTTCCTTCCTCATTGTCAAGTTTGAGCTTGAGGTCTGTGACATTCTTCTCTTGAGTGGCAGTTAGATCCCTGACGGATTCACGTAACTTGTCCACCTCTGAACATTCAAGGTCGGCATCCTCCACTGCCTTGGCAATGTCTGCCCTACGTACAGACTCCTCGGCACGAGTCTTGACAGCCTCCTTCTGCAATTCCTCAGCACGTTCACGTTTCTCAGCTGCCGTAGCAGTGTTGGAAGCAACAAGAGCATCCAGAGCAGACACATCCTTGCTCAATGATGCAAGCTCAGACTTCTTGGCATCCAAGGCCTTCTCTTCATCAGTAACACGAAGACGGACACGTGCCACGTCAAGTGAAGGAGCTGGTTCCGTTCCCCACTTGGGTTCAGGAAAGACTAAAGAATTGTAGTTCGGAGAGTTGGAAGGAGATGAGGTGAGTGAGTTGCATGTTTGTGATTCTACACACACTGTACAAACAAGCAACTATCTCTACTACTTACCATCATGTCCCTCCGACTTGCGCAATTCAGTGCACTTCTCCCAAATCTTACGCAGCTCAGCCTTCTTGGTTTCAATCATGGCCTTCTTATCCTCAATAGACTGGGCGGTGCTAACCTTGGCCTCATCCATCTCCGTGGCCTTTGTTTCAAGATCTTCAACCGCATCCGTATGACGCGTCCTCTCCATGTTCATCTCATGTTCAATAGTTTCCACACGTAATTTAGTCTGACTTTCCATCTGCTGTGCCGACATTAAATCTTGTTCATTCAACCCAATCTCAGCACGGACCTTGGAAATCTCCTCAGCAATCTCCCGTCCCTTGGTGGTATTAGACTGAATAGCCTTGAGTAACAAATCACGACGGTGCTTGGCATCCTCACGACGTAACGTAGCCGATTGGAGTTTACTAACCTCCTGTCCCTTGGCAAAGTTTAACCGAGTTTCAGTCTCATTCAAGGCAATCAAGGCATTCTCAACCATATTCTGATTCTGTGCAAGTTTACGTGCCACTTCAATCACACGTGTTAGCTTGCCATTGAACTCATCCGTATCTCTACGTGACGATGATGCCTTGGTTTGTGCATCCTGTAATTCCCGATGACGGGATGCTAATTCCTTAGATGCACGTTCAAGTTCTTGACGCATGCCTCCATTCTGACTTTTGAGTTCACACAACTTGCTCTCAAGAGCTGATTGTTCTGCCAACTTTTGTTTCTGGGCAAGACGTGCCGATTGGAGTAAACGTTCCGATTCTTGACGTTGTTGTTCAAGGATTTGTAGATCAGCATAGACTGTGTATTGTTCGTATGGGGGTATAACGTGAGTAAATTAATAGTCGGGGAATCAATAATGAAAGGTTAATAAATGCTAAACACAACCCCCCAATTAATAAATGCTAAACACAACCCCCCAACTAAACTAAACACTATCCAAATACTAAACAAACAATCCAATTAATCCCCCAACTAAAGAACAACACCCCCTCTTCTAATTTGCTCAGCTACGCACCAATCCCCCCAACCAAATATTTTAACACAATGAACAACATAATATAAAATAAACAAATAATTACAAACACTCACCTTCATCCATGGAAACTAATCCCTGGACATTCTTCTGTTGCTGCTGCTGTGGTGTAACCTGCTGCTGACGTTGTTGCTGTTGTTGAGGAGCCATACGTTGGAGCTGTACAGAACCTCCCCCATCCGAAACAAGAGTCGCACCTCCGTGTTGATTATGTTGCTGAGTATTCATACCATTGGTATTCATACCACCAACATTATTATTATTACGTACATTGTATGATTGACGTGAGAATGAATTACCATTGTTGTTGTGCGATTTAGGATTCCTCGAGCTAGTTGGACGACGATGAGATGATAATTGTGGACGACGATTGTTGTTATTATTATTATTACCCCCGTTGGTATTATTATTATTACGATTCATTGATGGTCCAGCGTTGTTCCTCCTTTGTCCTCCTCCTTTACCAACTAGTAGAAACGACATCTTGATATTAGTTTGAGTAAATCAATACAAGGAGAGTTGGAGTGCTCTAACAAATAAAGTGTCAGTCGAGCTCAATGAAAATGCGAGGAGCTCAATAAAATGCTAGAAGCTGGCCCAGAAGACTGACGACTAGATAGAATACTTGTGTATTATACTATACCCCAGATCTTCTACCGACGAAGTCTATGGATATATTGTTGTCAACAATAGAAGTTCAAGTAAGCCACCTCTTTGTTAGTGAAAAATGATGAGCATGATTTTAGCGATTCGTTGAGTTGCTCAGATTTTGGCGATTCGTTGAGTCGCTCTCGACTGAAATCGCATGGAACATGCGAGAAAAGATAGACGAGAGTTTGTGGCAGTAGTCTTGCCACTATTATATGATGTATCCCAATTTTATGCCAAGCCACAGCTGATCCCCTCAAGTCTGATTATCGTGTGGTGATTTTCTGCTGGCGTAGACAGATAAGATAGTATAATATCATATTATATTTAAGATAGAGAGTACTCATAATATATCGGCACCATTAGTTATTTCTTAGGACTAACTGCCTCACTCTTTCTTTTCTGTCCATTCTCGCTCTGTTGTTGTTCTACTACTTTTTCAGAGGGTACAACTTCAACCTTGATCATCAATTCAACCACATTGAAACATTCACAACCGTAAGGATCAGCAAAATGCATTGAACGAACTTTATACATACAAGTTCCATCATCATTCTTATCACAATTGTCATCCATTACTTCCTCATCACCAAATCCAATTGGAGTAATATCTTTATCCTTTTCCCAAGTTTCCCTTTTCCCTGGCTTGTTTAAATCTATCTGTTGATAGTGAGAATCTTTTATGGAACCATCCTCACTATAACGATCGTAGACACTTTTAGCATATTCCAAATTTCTAAATCCACTTTTAGCCCATCGGAGAGCTTTGTTACTTATTAAATGTGCTTCCTCATTGGCCTTCTCGAGAGGCCAGTCAATGGCAATTGGTCGATCATTATATCCTGTCTTACGAGCCCCCCTTCTATTGTCATAATCCAAGATACGAGATGCGATATATTGCTCTTCATCATTTTCTATATTATCAACATCTTTAATCAATACTGGACGTACATTTAGGGATCTCGCTAACTTATTAATTTCATCTACCATTTCATCCACCTCACAGGCTACAATAGTTTAGTTTGATAGTAGATAAAAGATAAGAGAGGGATTAATCATCATGTGGATACATAATATCTTATGCACATTGGCATATAAAATCCGATGTTATATATACTTGCAATATCCAATATACTTGCAATATCCAAGATATGTAATTTGGTGGTATACTCCTGCACTCTCCTGCAATCTACACACATCATGTGATTACATCACGGGTCACATATCTGGAATATGACAATAAAGAAACTTACGACGACAGTCAGTGAAGGTTAAATCATCCCACTTAATAAGTGACCCTTTCTGAGAGTATCTGAGCGTATACATGCCAGACATTCAAATTAATTGTAGAGTAGTAAATAATTTGTTTGCCTCCCCCCGGCCCTGCTATTTTTTTGGCGATTCACCCGAATCCATCAACTTTGATTGAGATATGTGAGGGGCGAGGAAGCACTGGTGCACTCAGGTAGAAGAAGGCAGGCAATAGTTGATATACGTACGCCGAGCAAACCCTATATCAAGACGATAGGGTAGTTGTTTATTTATTCAACGTTGGATTTGGTCGGTATCTGACACAAATATTGCAATTGAGAACGAAGGACTAATTTGTTCACTCTTGTGTCTTCAGACTTCTTTTTGTGTGTTTGTGGAGTTATTGATTCTTCATATCACACCTTTACTACGTATACCGAAAGATACATAAGATAAGGTACATAAACATCACACAATAGTATGAGCGTCAATACGGGAGGAATATACACTCCAGCAGCATCTTTACCGCGGAGAGAAGATGAACAGATAAATACCAATGTTCAGGCAGCTGGTGCTCAGCAACTAAACAATATCAATCCACAACAGATTGCAAACATGCAGCAACAACTGCTACTGCAACAACAGATGGCAAATACTATCAATCAACAGCAGAATATACAAATGAGTAGTAATGATGTTAATCTTGCAATATCAAGTTTATTTCAAAATCCATTGGTTGCAAGTGGTGCTATTCAGTTACCTCAATTCAATGCAATACCTCAGAATAATATGGGTGGTATTGTTCAGCAGCAGCAGGGAGTTGTTCCCGTTGTTTCCAATACTAATACATCAGGATTTGGTAGTTTCTTTTTTAACCCGTTGGCCATGTTTACAGGCAATACTGCAAATCAGTTACAGGCTCAGCCTTCTCAAGTTATCAGCCATACCAATTATCAGCAACAACAAACGCCAACAACACAGCAAATAAATACAGCCACCCCCGGGCACATAACAGCTGCAAGTATGCTCAATAGTGATGCAGCCTTGGGACAAGCAATACATCAACAACATACAATGAATGTAGATCCAAGACAACAGCAATTAACAACACCGGCCACACCAGCTTTGGGGTTCATGACACCAAGTCAAACGCCTTGTCCAACCCCACCTCCTCCAAAATCACCAATGTTTCATGATGCCAATTCAGTTGCACCGCCACTTGATGGGTTCTCTCTGAATAGCAGTAGCAAAGTTCCAATGGAAGAATATCGGGGAACAAAAGTCACACCACCTCCCGGAGACTCGACATCATCAAAAAGTCTCTTCCAGCGAGGTGTATCGTCTATATTGGGCTCAGCGTTAGGTTCAGTAGCAAGTTATGTGAGTCAATCTTTCCAAAGTGGTATACCATATGCTGAAGCTGATAAGGCAATGAGAGAATCCAAATCATCATATGCAAAGTGGTGGGAACAAGGTATTGATGATCACAAGAAGAAGAGGAAGGGGAGTGGTATTAAAGAAGAAGAAGAAGAGAATACAAATCCAGTGGGCAAAAAGAGAAAGTTGGATACTAATAATGATGCCTTTGATTGTGCAGGATCAGCACTATCCTCATTACTCAAGAAGAACTATGATCAAATGGGTATTGATACTAATTGTGGATTTCACGAAGCTCATCAATATCATTATGATCAGAATAATAATGAGCAGCAATTGGTACAACAACAAACTGCGGTGGACAGTTCTATCATTAGCTGTAAGAGGAAGACTCGACAGCGGGCTGATTCAGCAGATGGGTATGATGCATTCAATGATGTTGGAGGAATGTATGATTTTGGTGGTACCGATGCTGGTGGCGAAGTGACTAGTGCTGCCGCTAAAGAAGGTGACACATACGAAGCATTATACAATGATGTGAGTAGTGGGCCAAGCTCATCAATAGTTCCAGAGACTCAGCTGCCCGAAAATGATACCACTACTACAGCCAATACAACCACCATAACAAGTGATAGTACCCTCGACGGTACAATGCAAGTTATACATGAATTGTTACAGGAGAAGAATCGTGCCTCGGAGGAGAATGAAATGCTACAAATGATTCGTAATCCACGAGACTGGGTTAAGAAGTCTATTAGATCAGAGATGATTGAGTCACTACAGGCTGTAAAGGGAGATGTTACCGATAAAAGATTCCTTAGTAGTCTTGAGATACTCAAGAACTTTTATAAGAGTAGTGGTAGAGATGCACGGGTGTCACCTTGGGCTTTAAGCGGTGGTCCTACCGAATATGATATACTCGAGGGACATTATGTGAACATGTCACGTCCTGATTACATTGAATGTCTAGGGCATAATGGAGAAGATGACTTCATGTATACACTTGGAAGGATGAGCTTTGATATGTTTCAGCCCGGAAATCTAGTATGCAGTGTACAATCTACACATAACACAATCAAGATTATAGGTGAGCAGGAGGAGCTACCAGAGCATGTTCCCAAGAGCTTAAAGGAAGAAGTTGCCTCCCTGCATGACAAACGTCCTCTTCTTCGATCCTATGATATTGCAGTATCCCTGACTATCGAGCCGCCTTCGTCTGTTGATCAACCTGAGACACCTGGCATGCCAACTCCAACCAAGAGAATGAGGGCACTCATGTCCGTGAAGGGATATATACTACCAGACCCCGATGTGCCCAACCGACTTACAGTTTGGTTCACGGGTGGAAATCTCTGTCCAGCAAGACTCCCCTCAAGCGATGGAAATGAAACTGATGACGATGATGAGGCTAAAGATGACGATAGCTACGGAGGATTTGCTGAGTGGAAAGCCATATTCTCCAAGGGTAAGTGGAGAAAGACTCTTGGAGAGCGTGCACGAGCGATCGCTGCCAAATTGCTTCTAGGGGCGGATGTCTCGACTAAGATGGAGGAGTCTACAGGCGATATGAGCTATGTACTTCATAAGCCTGTTGGGGGACACGGCAAGGCTTACATCGATGTACTATATCTAGATGAAGATATCATGATAATGAAAGGGCATCATGGTACTGTTTATGCCTTGGCTCGTAGTGGTGTATCTCAACGATATAAAGCAATGCGTGGCGGGAAAGCAGACGATGATAAAGAGTAGCTCTTGTATGATGATTAAAGAGTTGCTCAGACAGAGGAAGTCTCTATTTTGTTGATATTGATGGCAAGACAATCGCTAGCTACATATGTATATTAGGTAAAGAATGAACAGTATACTGACCAATATCATTGATACCGCAATACTGTGTTATATAGCTAACTCCTTGATTTATGTTTTAAAATGTGAGTCCTATCTTATTTTAGTAGAAACTTCAGATAGAAACTTCATGCACAAATGACTCTCATAACTCACTAGCATTGTATATCGGCCTTTCATGTAGGGCTTGCCAGCTTATATGCAATAGTTCTCGGTATATATAATTATTCATATTCATATAGGAGATAAGTTGACAAATTTACACATTCGACATCTAAAAAAGGATATTGCAAATTTATCCGACTTCAGCTCGAGTTGAACAAAAGGAATAACACCTAAATTGCAACCATGGAACATCCATATCATGATAATAACAATAATTATAATAATGAAGAATCTACAGTTGGATCTCGTAGTTTTCTAGGTGAAGGGATGGATGATCGAGATCCATACTATAATGAAGGCGAGTCTATATCTGGTCAGCCCCTACCCCGTATCTTTAATGCTGGTATTGAATTAGAATCACTACTCAGAGCAGAAATGTCTGGCAATCCAAGTATACTTGGATTCCCTCCGACTTGTTTACCAATAGCACGATTGTTAGCTGGAAATCACTGCTGTGTAGATTGTGGTGATGAACAATATGAACGATTGGTATATGCATCACTCGGATATGGTTCAATCTTATGTCAAGAATGTGCAACGAGACATTCAACCGTAACACCTGATGAATCCAATATTAGACATATTAATAATGAGAATTGGGATTTAAGATCAACACTTACATTATTGGAAGGAGGTAATACAAAGATGTTGGAGTATGTTAAGAATAAACCCAGGTGGAGGGCATCAAGATTAATGGGTCAGAAGAATGTTGATTCTGAGGATGTATTGGCATTTAAACAGATTTATCTATCTAAGGCAGCTGCAACATATCGGACAAACTTATCAAAGAAGGTAGATCAAGTACATTATGAAAACATAACTGCAATGCGGGAGGAAGATGCTAAAAAGGAGGCAGAGCTTGAGCAAATGAATGCCTCACCACAAGCAGATCCATTCCAACGAATCTTTGAAATGAATAATATGACTGGTGATGAGATCCCAGGCTTTGGAATGTCACATAACGACGATGCTGTTGGTGCTAATACTTTCGGTGCTAATATCATGGCAGCAACGGCAGGTGGGAGACGTCGGAGAGGAGCTAGGAATACCCTGAGTGCGTCAAAGACATTGAATGGTTCAAAGACGGTACCTTCTGCCGATCTTGTCAAGCAGCGGATTGCTATGCGTCGTGGTATGAGTCGTCGTAATCAGATGGCTGCATTTGACGAAGATAGTCAAATGGGAATGAGTGAGGCTGGATACAGCAATATTGGTGGTGGCATTCGAGGTGGTTCCAAGGCTGTTCGTAGGCACTCGTAAGTTATATATGTGGATACCATTGTGTGCATAAGATGTGCACACATTTTCTAATTTGGTTTTTATGTCTAACGATACTCCAAACACAGTGGAATTGGAAACTTTGTCGGCGAGATTAAGAGTATCGCCGACCCATATGAAGAAGCAGCTTCTGTTGCACCAAGTGTAGCCAGAACAGCGATTAAGGTGCACGGTAGGCCGCTACCGCAAGATCAGCAAGATGACAACACAAGTCAAGTGGTTAGTAAATATCGTGGCAGAAGACCAAGTCAAGAGCACTCTGTAGGTGTGGCGTATCGTCAATCAATTGCTAACGAACCGGCAGTTAGGGAAAGCGCGTTGATTAGACTTGGAAACGAGCTAGCAACACAGGGTGGTCGAAGATTAAGTATTGAAAGTGGAAGTCAGTACGGCGTGAGGAATGCAGGGAACGGGGGTCAGCAGGAGAGACAAATGGTTGGCGGATTTGCGGCGGCGGCCTATGAGGCTGCAAAGTACGATCAAGCTCACCGACGCTTGAGTAATGCAAGTGGTGATGTCGGGGGTAATCAGCAGCTCGTATCTTCTTATACTAGAGGGCCTGTATACCGACAACCTTCTATTACAAATTAAGATCCAGGGTCACTGTAAAGTTAAATGTTGTATTACTGAGAAGGAAGATACCTAATATATACAGATTTATGTTATGTTACGTATAGTAAGGGATACACAAATATTCTACACAGTCTACACAAGTAGACAAACATACTACAGTATGATTTCAGACAAGGTAGTATATTCTGACTCATCTGAACATTCTCCGCCTCCACAAGTAAATGTCGGACATTCAATTATCTTGCCTAGAAAAGTTTCCTCAGCTTCCTTCTTCCTATCTTCTTTTGACTTCATATTGTTATTGTCATTCCCAACAGTGGTATCATCAATTATGGTGGAGCAAAAGTCGTATATACCCTCGCAGATGGTACCCATGATCGTCCCTAACGTTGTTTCAGTCCTCTTTGTATCACTATCGTTAGACGCTACTTTCTGCCGACTTGGGGATGTGGATAGAGTTTGTTTACTGGATCTCTTGATACTGTCAGATATGTCGCTAACAAGTGATACATTCGTACTACTTGTTATGCCCGCGAAGACTCTGGCACCGCTACTGCCTATACCACTTAGAGATGAAATACGACGTTCACCCCCTTCTTTTGACAGAGGTATAGAATCAAACGGCATATTGTTCGGCGTACTCTTAGAGCTCCCCTGACTTCCCTTACTCCTTTCCCCAGTCGTAATGATCGTTTGACTAGTACTCGTTGCTTCCGTTATTATTATCCCATCCATACCATCATCCTCTGATACCTTTCTAGTATGACTGCCCATCAATAGTGCCTTGACTCGTTGTGTCGATGGTCTTATCCGTTCTGTTTTTAGAGGAGAATCTGCAAACTCATATCGTCTCCAGGGGGAAGGAGGGGCCTCTTCTTCCATCTCCATCCCAATACTATTCATTGTCACTGACATCGTGGGGGGGATGATAGGCCTATGTTGTATGGTAGGGGGAAGATACTTACCTCTTGCAATCTCTTGCTATGTTTACCTCAATAATCAGGATACTTATTGCTTAACAAAAGGCCTTATAGAACCAGACAATGTATTGATAGTTGCTGACAATCAATTGCAAGTCTCTAACGGCGCTATTCCTTCCCTTATTGGGGCTCAAATCTCATTTACATCAATCATCAAAAGAGTTTGACAATTTGCTACGTTGGCGCTTCGGCATTTCTGCTTTCTCGCATTGGGAAAATTAGTATTATCGCCAAAAATAGTGGCGGCCGGCGGCGCTGCAAAAGGTTGAGACTATGAAGAGAGAGTTGCTTGTTGGATAGGTTAGGTCGTTTGATAGTTTGGTAGTTGCGATAGGAGTAGTATGAGAAGCCGCAAAGTGAGTAAGGTATACAAAATTGCGTTCATTTTTTGCAATAGTATTTGTTCTTACATTGACATTCCTTCTTCTACTTCAATCGTTTGTACAATGTTATGTATTGGATTGATATAGCTAGCAAATGGGTTTCTATGCTTCGGACCATGTACATTCGTTACTTGTGCATTCATATTAAGTCAATTTGCACAGAAGGGCTGCGTAAGTAGTTTAACTTCTATTGTGGTATCTTTCTACATCAGTATGTGCACATCATATGCTCATTCGTTCTATCTTCAATACTCCCCACAACAACCCACAACAACATATTTTATATACATCACACAAATACTAACTGGCATTATAACAACATATATTACATATTTTCAAACTTTCATACTTATTCTACATACTTGCAAAAAACATACATATCACATCCAAAACAAATATCAATATGTCTAATCATACCATACTGCAGAGATTTATACAATTATCAGATGATGACACAACAGATTTAAGTGGAGGCACAATAACAGATGAAATAATGCAATATGCCGGTATTAACTGCTGGCAATCAAACAGAGGAATAGATTATGTATACAATTCACAAAGCTTTGAATATACATCACAACATACAATGGCACAAAATGCTGCATTGGGAACAACAATAATGGGTGCTACAGCATGGGGATTATACTTGTTAGCGTCATGTGTTAAATATCCGCCATTTGTTTGGATGGGAATATCTTTAATACTGGTTGGTGCTTGTATTAGCCAGGGAGTAATGTTTATATTCTTTGATAGTGATTTATGTTTAGATACAAATTGCTCTTTATCTACAAGTAGTAAATGTGGAATAGCGGCATGTGTCTTTTGGGGAATATCATCTATCATGACATGTGGAGTATTTAAAGATGCACATGATCGTAGTAGTAGTAATAGAAATGAAGAAGATAATGAAGAAGGAGAAGATCAAGAAGCAATCGCCAACAATGATTAGAAAATAGAGTATGCAAAGAAGAGAGATGCTTAGGTTCTTGCAGTGATAACACTTTAAGATAGAAAAGCAGAATCGGGATAGGATAGAACTCTTAAAATGGAACTGATCAATACCCCCAATCCTCGACAGGGAGAGCATGTGATTGTCTCCTCATGACCAGGATACAGATAGCGTATCCTACTTTCCCACTTTGTAATTCCAAATATAGGTACTCACTAATGCTAGGTAATACTGTCCAGTATTTGTCTTACAACAACCTTTCCTGCTGTCCTCGGCTTGTAGAGTACATGTAGTGTGAGTGTGAAACTAACTTCCTCTGAGGCCATATTCCGAGACACAAGACATTTAAGAACATCTAAGATGGGGCTAGGGGTCATTTCTTTCATCATTTCTACGATTGCTTTGTTTGGTATTCTTCTGTTGTGGATGGAGTGTGTTGTGGAGGCAATATTCATTGCTCTGATAGTACCTATATGGATGTGTCTAATATGAATATCGTATAATATGGTGGTAGATAAAACAGGGGGTGAAGGGAGGCCCTCTCTACAACAACATCGACGACGAACAACTTCATCTACTAATCGTCAACAATTAGACAATAGTGACAGAAGTGGTAGCAGGCGTAGTATCGATCCACCCTAGATGAAACATTCGTATAAACCTAAATCATCTCGTGGTGGTAGTAATAATAGAGGTAGAACTTCGCCATCGCCAATTGATAACTCATATAGATCAAACTCAACTCGAGAAACAACTATTACTACACAACAGTCATCTTCTAATACTGCACCTAATAATAACCCAAACTCTATCCACAATAATGATATATCAACAACAACAAATACAATAACAAAGTTGCCACAATTAATATCAATAACAATCTATAAACAATCTCCGTCACAGCCCGCTGGGTTAAAGTTAATCTCTAACAACTCAAACAATAATAGCAGTAACAACAATAGCAATAGTAGTGGAGTAATAATATCAAACATATCAAGTACCTCACCATTCCATCCATCAAACTTTACAAACTCAACCAATGGACTATTATCACAAGATGAACTATTAACAGTTAACAATCATAGAGTTAAACATCCTTCAAAGGCTGTTACATTAATTAAACAGAGTGTTGATAAATTGAATATTGTTGTTGGTAGAGGTAAAAGGATTGATGGTATGACTTATTGTTTAGTTAGGATTGACGATAATGATAATATAGATGATGTAGAAGATAGCAGAGGGAACAAAGAGAGTAGTAGTGTAGGAGGGGAAAGTTGTTCAATAGCAAGCTCAAGTATCAAATCAAAGAGTAAATGGCAAGAGTCCAAAGACTCTCCTTCTACCATACAATCTTCTACCTGTCACGGTCTTACATTCTATCAACAGAATAATCTAATCTATATATCAAACATTTCATCATCAAGTCCATTTCACAAATCATCAATAAATGTTGGTGATATTATATTATCAATCAATGGACAGTTAGTACATACTATTCATGATGTTCTTACTTTGTTGAATAGTGATTCTAGCTTAGATGGGTTAGATAAAGGTGGCGGCGGCGGCGGTGGTGAAGATAAAAATCCATACATCAAGAATGATACCAAAAAAGAAGATAGAGTAGTGATATTATTAATATATTCAATGTGGAAGTTACGACAGAGAGTTTTAAATGATGAATTACACTTAGTTCAAGATGATAATGAGAGGGTTAAATGTAGTGGCGCTAGTTGTAAGAGTTCAAATAGTAGAGGCAGCAAGAATAGTAAAGTCAGTGCTAATAACAATACAAAAGGAAGTAGTGATAAGCAGGTATGGCAAGCTACTTATTCATATCAAGAACATGATCAATCTACACCCATTCAACAATCACCACCTCTCGTTAGCCTAAACAACAAAGTTGACAATAAGAAAGAGGAGTATATTATACTTCGTATACCACAAACCACTGTAACATTCAAACTAATCTTTGATAATGAAGGAAAATGTACATGTCCAAATCCGTATGCTTCAGTATCTTCCTTCAACGATAACGATAAGCTATCAAAAGAGGAGGGTAAGCTATCAAAAGAAGAGGCACGAATGGCACTTGATTTATTATATCAAAAGTATATTGTGCCGGTGATTGATGCTTTGAATTATGAAACTGGTTGTATGTTACGATTATTAAGAGATCTTATTTCAGGTGGTAGTAACACATCCACATTACCAACCACTAATAGTAACAAGGAACCATTACACTGCTCACAAGAAGATTTAGTAAACTCAGCAGCAAAACAAACATATGAACAACAGATTACATTACGTAAATCATTTATGAATATACAACATACATTACCATTAACAACTAGTTCGGCTTGTTCAACTTTGGATGGTACTATGAGTCGACGAAGTGATGTTAGTAATTCCAAGGGACGGCATCAGCAGGTACTGGATTTGAGGAAGTGTTCAATGGAACCTTTGCCGCCATATCAAGATTTGAATAATTGCAAGCCAGCTACTGCATCAAGCTCTGAAGACAAGTCTACAGTACACTCCAAGGATAGTAAGGTTGATCAACTAAACAAAGTTGATAATGACTTTCAAAGTCAATTGAATAAGCTACATATATCAAAGAAACCTCGACCTAAGAGTAGCAGCAGACGAGGAGGAGAGAAGACGAGTATTGATTCTTCGAACCAATTTTATGGAAAGTATGCGGATGATCTTGAGTTGAATCCATATAGAAAACCAAGAAATAAGACTCCGCCTAAACAGAGGACTCCTCCCAGACCGTCAAAGAAGAAGCTATCTCCACCAAGACCAACAAGGAAGAAAGACTTGATGATGTCAGATGCTGCCATCCAGCCACCACGGATTCAGCGCAGGCCATCATTCGTACCAGTTTCTGATGGTAAGAGATTAAGATCATCGATTCGACTATCAGGATTATCGGTATTGTCCTCGGGTGAAGAAGAAGAAGATTCATCAAGTACTAGTACAACAAGGAGTGATGAACAGTCCAATAGTAGTAGTAATGATCATCATGTAAATGATAGACAATATCATCCCCAAGACCGCCCAGTGCAGGCTACCCCAAAAAGTAAGCATCAACAACACCGGCCATCAGAGCTTACATCATCAACCGATATGGTTGTGTACAGTCCTGAACTTGCAGAAACAAGTCGAGAGAAGCAGGCTGCCGTCGATGCTGCAAAGTCACTACCCAAACCACAGCTTAAACGACGTCTCAAGATGCGCAATGGTGACATACGAAATAATTATAAAGTATCCCATCGTATCATCGGTACCGGAGCATTTGGTGTAGTACGCTCATGTATGGAACGATCAACAAGGGAAAAGTATGCAGTCAAATCAATCCTAAAGAAGGGAAATGTAAAGAATGCCACATTGCTCAAGAATGAAATTGCCTTGGTACAATGTGTACATCATAAGAATGTAGTACGTGTAATTGACGTCATTCAAGACCAGGAATATATACACATAATTATGGAGGAGTTGAAAGGTGGTGATTTGTTTGATAGGGTTGTGGAAGGTAATACCAAGTTGGGTGAGGCTCGGGCAAGTGAAATATTGTATAGTCTGTTAGATGCACTTGCATATTTACATGAAAGGAACATTGTCCATAGAGATTTGAAGGCAGAACATATTATGCTTTCGAAGGATGATATCAACTCTGAAATCAAAATTATTGACTTTGGCCTCGCCATTATACACAGCCAAGATGTCCCCAAGATGAAAGCCTTTGCAGGCTCAGCATTTACAGTGGCACCTGAGGTTATTAAACGATCTTATGACAAGCAATGCGATCTTTGGAGTGTAGGAGTCATTACCTACTTTCTACTAACGGCACGAATGCCCTTCAATGCAAAGAATGATAAAGAAATCTTCCAAAAGATTATCGCAGGAGACTATTCATATCCAGCCTGGACTGAAAAAGGATTAAGTTATGTGGCTAAAGACTTTATTGATAGTTTGCTCGTTGTTGATCCAAGGAAGAGATTAACAGCTAAGCAGGCGCTCAGTCATGTGTTCATTCGAAAGCATAATAGGACACAAGATGTGAACAGGACGAGACAAATATCACAAGAGCTGGCATTAGTGCCTGCAGTACAGTCTGAATCGACTACCTCAAGCCGGACACCACCAAGAAGACGACCTGCAGAAGATGAAAGAAGAAGAGAGAGACATCCTCCACAAAGAGCAGTCAAAAAGTACAACAGTGAAAGGAACATGACTGTATCAAGTAGAAGGAGAGGAGAGAGAAGTCCAAAGCCTACCCAGAGGAGAGGATACACGCCTCGAGGTACATTGTAACAGAGAAGAGGTCTATATAACACATATTAAGATACATAAATGATACATTTCTAATTATCCAGCTCTTTTACATCTATACTCAGGTACATCACTCTAATTTCATGCTTCTGACCACTTCATCTTCGCCCTGCCTTACTTTTGCTCGCTTTGTTACTTTTGCTTGTTTTAGATCCTTTACTGCTCTTACTTCCTCCTCCGGTGTATCCACAAGTGTCAAAGGCCGCAAATCCAAAGAGGGCTTCTTCTCCTATAGACGAGTTGATTATTCCAATGAGAGTTGCCTCCCCTGTGTTTATATTTACACTTCGTAATTCAGCTTCACAAATAAATGAAGTCATGTATATCACATCCGATGAAGGATCCCATGACATACCGCTGGTGTCGCCAGTTTCAAATCCAGTAGGACCTACTAAAGTGGCCGCCACGTTTGAGCCTACACTTAACGTGTTAAGGTCGATGGAATATATATTATCATCACAATCATGAATGTATCCTACACTCTGACCATTTATAGCTAAAGATAGTCCACAGAAAACGTTATCAAATATGGATGTATCTGTAACACTTCCAGTAACAGGATCAATTATACCGATATATGTAGCACCAAATTGAGAAGCAAGACCGTACAAGATTTCGGTATTAAGATCAAATGCAAGTCCAGTCCATTGACCAAAAAGTGGTACAACATCAAAACTTAACCTAGTTGCAATGCCTGTTGTGTTCACCTTGTAGAATGAATTATTACTATTGAGTAGGTAAATAAAGTCATCATTTGGTAGACCAGCAGCACCCGCGTCTGCGATTCCAATGTCATTAAGCCCTATGCCAGTGTTCCCAATCAAAACTGCATCCTGCCCGCTTGTGAAGGTATTTATATCAATTGATACAAACTCATAATTCTCAAAAGGAGATCTTTGGTCTAATGAATATAATGTACCAGGTTTGCAAGCTGTTGTCTGTACACGACGACTATGTTGATTCATTTTGTGTTTCCCATCTTTGTTATTATCTTCCTCCTTAATGATAGTACTTCCTTGGTCAATGGCAAATGTCTGTTTAGTCTGATGAACGATAACCAAGAATGCAGTTATTGCAACTTTACGCGGAGAGGTTATCAATTTCATACTGTCGTATTGTACGTTATTGTTCAGCTAATATTAATATGTAATGAGATATATAATGAGAGGCAATATGACATATATGAGTTTGAAAAGAGTCGATGTAATATAAATCAAGCAAAGAGAGGTACACTGCAAGCGCCAAGAAGATAATATGCACACATCATATGCACAATACAATTACTATGAAGGATGTTGTCAATATCGATCATAATTTCTCAATGCTTTGGAGATCACTTACCACATTTGACGTCTGCTATTTCCAATTATGTGTTCATGATGTAAGCAGGTTATGTATCATAATATAATGAGAACATACATATGACGAACATTCATGTGGCGGCAAAGTCGAATACAAAAAAGCAAGAAATTGAGAAGGTATCCCATGCCCCCACTTGACTCCATCTTAGAATTCAAAAGTGGTACTCCTACTTCAATTTCAGGTTGCCTCACTATGAAACAATTGAGTGATGATGCTATAACTGCCGATGGAAATGACACAAATCTTAAAAGTTGTGTAGCTTCTTCTCCAGAGTAGTTTGTTTGTACATATATAGA
>Ga0214478_100606_pt1 | contig 20654 bp, 18 predicted proteins | sample M1_20Mar14CPVII9_2_FD_178001 | JGI IMG/M metagenome (GOLD analysis project Ga0214478, IMG submission 178001) | Marine eukaryotic communities from Monterey Bay, California, United States - M1_20Mar14CPVII9sort6BwellD7 | ecosystem: Environmental > Aquatic > Marine > Unclassified | place: USA...
AATGCCAATCATCTACTATTCTAGCACCTGCATGCTGCTATACCCCCACTTGATGGCCAAACGTGTCCTGAAGTTGGCTGGAAATTGCGATTTTTTCCTGATCTGAGGCAAGAAACCCGCCAACATGCGGGGCTGTAAAAGTATGGTGGAGGGTGCTAGAAATATGCTGGGGGTGTTACTGACCTTGATATACACCTAGGCAATGCCAATCATCTACTATTCTAGCACCAGCATGCTGCTATACCCCCACTTGATGGCCAAACGTGTCCTGAAGTTGGCTGCGGAAATCGCGATTTTTTCCTGATCTGAGGCAAGAAACCCGCCAACATGGGGCTGTAAAAGTATGGTGGAGGGTGCTAGACATATGCTGGGATTGTTACTAACTGACCTTGTTATATTCCTAGTCAATGCCAAAGAACTAAATATATGAGTTGTCAACACCAAGGACATTTAATTTTTTGTGAAAAGACACATGTCTTTTAGTTCCATTCCTTTAGTTTCATCCACTTTTCACTTTCTTTCACTCAACCACCACAATACAAAGTTACACATTGTTATTGTACCAAAAGCTACTTATATATAGCTGAATAAATAGTCACAGCCATAGAGAAAACAAACAATAGGTAAGTTGGTATATATGTTTTATTATCGATATATGAGTTATATTTAGGCGGAGACTCTAGAGAGTAATAAAAACTAATCTTTGTCATTGGCTGCTGGTGCATGAGTTCAAATTAACATACCAACGCAAATTGTATGCATGGATTAAATTGATATACGGTATATTATATATACGGTGGATATTTGTTTATGTTTTTAGTTAGTGGTGGGATTTAGTTACAGTACATTCCTTATGTTTATTTTTATTTATTTTTCAATCATGGTTCACCCTCTCACAATTATTATACACTACTCCATTCACCACAACTTACAACAAATGACACACCACTAAATTGCAATATACCTCCCTCCACGACATATCGTACACAAATAATTTAGTACACCACTAATTGCAACTTACCATGAGTGAAGCAATTGATTTATCAATGTCATTTGATGATAATGTTGGTGCTGCCCCATTCTCTCAAAACTCTGCTCGATCCAGTCAATTCTCTCAACGATCCAGTTCACCTCACAACACGAAAGAAACAGCAATTACAATTGATGATTCAAGTGACGATGATGACGAGGGTAAGAAACCAGCAGCATCACCATCCACAACAAAATCATATGACCCCGCATCCGGCAGTCCAGTACGTAATCAAAGTTCATACAGATTATATACAGATGCCAATCGTCAGGCTGCTAAAGATAACAATCCCGGTATTGATTTTGTTGAATTGACACAATTGTTAAACAAACAATTTACAGAATTATCAAGTGAGGAACGTAAAATTTGGGATGATAAGGCAGCAGAGGACAAAGCACGGTACAAAAGAGAATTAGCCGCATATAACAAGTACCAATCGGAAAGAGCCATGGGTATTGGTCTAAAACCTAGTCCAAGTTTCAAAAGGGTTAAGCCTGAACCTACATCAGCATCTAAATATGCCGCATCACGTAAAGTGTCCATGTCTCCAACTCCCAACAATAGTAGCAATACTACCAATAGTAGTGCCATGTCAATGGAAGCAAGGTTGGCACAAATGAATGCGAATAAGCCGTATGGGTGTGCACATTGTTCTCAGAGGTTTAATACCTTCCGTAAGAAACACCGTCATGAAGTAAAATGTAAGAAGAAGAAGGTCAAGGCTGAGAGGGGTCGTGGAAGGAAGGTTAAGGCCGAAAATAAGAAACCACCGAACGCTGGTAAGGAAGGAGAGGATGGAGAAGATGTTGAGGAGGCTGACGAAATCACGTACCAAAGTTATGTACCTAAGAAGGTTAAGTTTGGAAAAGACCATCCAGACAAGGTTGTGGAGAATGCCACCTTATCGGCAGTGGATCCACCAGACGTTACGTACAACCTAGCCATGCCGGCATCAATCTTGTCCGAGGGTAAGCTCTCTAACTTACAGCTCGAGGCAATCATCTACGGATGTCAACGTCATATGGTCGACTTGCCCGTTAAGCCCGTTGAGGAATTGCAAGGTGATATGATGGGAGAGGAGCCATTGGTTGATCGGCCATTACGTGCAGGCTTTTTATTAGGTGACGGTGCAGGAAAGTCCGCGTTTGTATTGTTTATCATGTGCTTGACTGTTTTTTTGTGAACCACATGTACTAATAAATGTTACTATCTCCTCTCTATCATAAACATGTGAAACGCTCTTCAAGGGATGGGTAAAGGCCGCACATTAGCGGGATTTGTGGTCGAAAATATTGCACGAGGAAGGCGCAAACACGTGTGGATATCCGTGTCATCAGACTTGTATGAAGGTGAGTTGTACTTGTAAGCTTAGTGCGCACCCCAATATGTGTGAACTATAACTCATTTAATCATCTCCAAACCCTCACTAATATTCAGATGCCAAGAGGGATCTACGTGATCTCGGCTTGGGAGAATACGCTGATACGAATTGCTACAACATGGCCAAGCTAAAGTATGGAGATTTAGGTGATAATTGTCAAGAGGGTGTCATGTTTTCTACTTATCAGACTTTGATCGCCAAGAATCGTTCGAAGCAGACTCGTATGGATCAGCTGGTAGATTGGTGTGGTGGGGACGATTTTGATGGATTGATCATGCTTGATGAGGTATGTTTTAAACGTGATGTTGTCCAATCCCATGCATGATTGTCTAACCATTTCCCTCTCATTCTAACTTACACCAAACTCAGTGTCACAAGGCAAAAACTATCGAGCTTGACGCTGACGGCAACCCCAAGACTACCGGAAAAGGGTTCGATAAGAAGGAGAAAAGTAGTCAGACGGCGATCAAGGTCGTTGAGTTGCAGAAGTTGCTGCCAAGGGCACGTATTGTGTACTGCAGTGCCACCTCGGTCTCGCACCCAAAGAACTTGGGCTTCATGAACAGGCTTGGTTTATGGGGATATGGCACGGAGCACCCAATAGGGTTCAATCAGTTTCTACAAGCGTTGAAACGGTTAGGTACAGGTGCTATGGAATTGCACGCGATGCATCTCAAGAGTATTGGTGCATTATGCGCTAGAACTCTCAGCTATGAATCATGCGAGTTTCAGCTTATTGATGGTATCTCGGATGTTAAGGTTCAGAAGACGTATAACGATGCAACAGCTGTGTGGACAGATCTCCACTTCAACTTGGCTGAGCGATGTGAAAAGTTGAACCGAAGGGATGCGATGAGGGAACAAATTGCCAAGTGGCAAGCTGAGTCTGGAGATGGCGAGTTATCTGAACAGTTGCAGTACCAACTTGACATCCACCGTGACTCTGATTCAGAGAGTGACGATGAAGACGAAGGCAAACTCGAGGAGAGGAAACTTCGACGTTCCTACCGTAATAGGAATTCAAAACATCTCCAAGGACTCTTTTGGTCAGCTCACCAAAGATTCTTCAGATCTCTTTGTATCGCCAGCAAGGTAGACACAGCCATTGAAATTGGCAAGCAGGCACTAGCCGATGATAAATGCGTAGTGGTGGGTCTTCAGAGTACCGGTGAGGCCAGGTCCAAAGGCGCTGCTGCCGCAAGTGGCATGAAAGATTCAGGGGACTTCGATGACTTTGTGTCTGCCCCAAATGAGGATCTGAAACGAATTGTTATGCAAATGTTCCCGCTACCACCCAAGCCCGAAGGCATTATCGCTCCTGTCTTTCTCAACAATTCAACCAAGAAGGAGAATGTTGAGGACGATGATGCCTCCACCGTAGGAGGCAGTACCGACGATGATGAAGAGAGAGAACCAGAGATTCGCACGAGTCGACGAGGACGTGCAACTCGTAAGGTGACATATGCTGAAGAAGATGACAATTTTGACGACAGCGAGGATGAAGCTCCTCCCAAAAGGAACAGGCGTAACACGAAGAAGAAGGCAGCCAGGAAGAAGTCTTCTCGTGCGGACTCAAGTGATACCGAAGAGTTTGAGCTCGACTCTGAGGAGGAAGAGGAAGAAGAGTCAGATATTGAGAATGATAGTGATGATGACGACACCGCCAAGAAGCGAAGTAACTCGAAGAAAGATCGTAACCCAAAGGCCAAGAAACGGTCCAAGAAGACTCAATCAAAGATGAATTGGGATGAGATTGATCTTGAGTTAGATGTGAATGAAAGTGTGGAGAATAGCCGTTTGGTAAATTATCGCCTTGCCGTGGAGAAGATCAAGACGTATCTAGATTCGATAGATAAACTTGAACTTCCACCAAATCCTCTTGATAGATTGCTCAACGAATTTGGTGGTCCAAGTAAGGTTGCCGAGTTGACTGGTCGGAAGAATCAACAAGTCAAACGTGGTTCAAAGGTAAGCCATACTATGGAAGATATCAAGTTCTCTCAGTTAATGTTGAAACAAAAAAAAGGATACCTTGTATTTGCTTTTGTCTTCCATTATAACAAACTCACATGATATGCTCTACCTACCCTCTATTCACTATTCATTAGGTTTCATATGAAAAAAGGAAGGGCAAAGGATCGTTTGACAAGATCAACATTGAAGAGAAGAACGCCTTTCAACAAGGGGAGAAACTTGTGGCTCTTCTAAGTGAGGCGGCAAGTACCGGGATCAGCCTCCAAGCCGACAAGAGGGTCAAGAATCAAAGACGCAGAGTCCATATTACGTTGGAGCTACCTTGGAGCGCTGATAAGGCAATCCAACAACTCGGCCGTACACATCGTGCCAATCAGGTATGTTAAACTTCAGCATGTCAAAAGATTCAAGATAGATGTACTCATTTAATTTCTACCTCTTTCTTTCAACTAACTCCTCAGACATCTGGACCTCAGTACAAGTTCCTCATCTCAGAAGTAGGAGGAGAGAAGCGCTTTGCTGCAGCCGTTGCAAAACGGTTAGCACTTCTCGGAGCCCTAACTCAAGGTGATCGTCGTGCTACTGGCCAGTCTAACGCTCTTGGACTTGCCAACTTCGATTTTGACAACAAATTCGGAACGAAAGCTCTACGTAAAATGCTAGATGAAATTTGGGCATGTACTACATCCTCTCACGATAGCGAGGCAACCGACCAGGTGTATGTGCAAACTCTACAGGGTATCGATGCTCATCTTATCGAAATCTTGAAAGAAGGAGACAATTGGCAAGCGAACCTGGCTCCATACAGCAACGATTCTCAATCCGAGCAAACATATTACAAGATGATGGAAAAGCTACTAATTGGTCCTTGTCTACAACTAGCAACTTCTCGTGTGGCCGCTTGCAAAGATAATCGTGGAATTCCGACCTTGGTTGACAACATCGCCAATGGTGGTGACAGAGATGAAATCAAAGCCAAGATTAATGAAGAAGTCAAGAGTGCAAAAGAGAATGGTTTGAACTTTCATGCACTTGCTTTCATCTGGTTGTTTGAAGTAGGTGTGACCCAGCAAACATCTAAAGCCGGTAAATATCGAGCCCCAATCACTGTTCCCAAGTTCCTCAATCGTATCCTCGGTATGAACTTGAAACGACAACAGCTCATGACAGACCACTTTCTCCAGGAAAGTCCGCGTTTGTATTGTTCATTTGTATGAGTTTGTGTGTTCAATATGAAGTCTCGTTGAGTTGATCACTTCCTTTTGGCTTCCATTGCCTATATTTTACTGCCCTTGTGAATCACATATACTAACAGAAGTTATGTTGCCTTTCTTCATCTTCATAAATCGTATGACGCGCATCTTCCAGTACCTTGGATTGGAAGTTCGTCAGGCCAAGTTGGATGGAGCGTACGACATTGGAATAAAGACCATGAGCGGCAATGAGTTGGCCATCGAGAAGCCTAGGGCCTTTTGCTTTAGAGGATTGGAAGCCAAGGATGAGAAGGTTCTGCTTTACAAGATTGTCAGAGACAGAGGAATGGAATCCTCAGCTGCATTAGAGCTCTACAATGAAGCAAAGGCGTTGGAGGAGAATGACGAAGGTACAAGCAATGCACCAACGGGAGGTTTCTTCTTTGGCAGGCCACGTCCAATCAAGACTGGTTTCTACTTTGACAAGCGCAAGCTGACGGACGGATCACCTCTGTTCAAAGAGACAGGAAAGCGAGTCTTTCTCATAATCAATTCGGGTTTGGTTAATTGTGTTGTGGCACGACCAAACTACGGCAAATTCTTGACAAGTAAAGATTGGGTGAAGGAGTATCTTTTACAGGGCCCTCCAAGATTGTCACTTGTAGCTGATGTTCAAGAAGCTGTTACTCTCTGGGATGCAGAGTTCAAGGCTGCGAACAGGCCATTTACCGAAACGTACCAGACATATTGTAAAGGCCGTCATACTGAATCTTTTGTGTTTAGTGGCAGTGTTGTCCCGGTCCTAAACAAGATCATTGTCTCAGCTCGTCACATCTCATACATGGGCGGCGAGACTCAGACGCTTCCTGCAATTGTGAGGGTCGAGCCACCTCCATCAACTGACGCAGCGTCCACTGAAGGTGACGCTGGTGCTACGAATGATGCACTTGCAGATGAAAGCGCCGACGACGACGATGATGATGAACCCGCTGCCGAGCCTGCCGTCGGACAAAAGGTTGCAATTGAAACGCTTGGAAGCAGTATCTTCAGAGGAAAGATTACCGAGTACAAGGATGAAGAAGAAGGTGATGAAGAATCTGGTGGCACTTATATTGCTAAATTTACTGATGGAAGTGAACTTGAAATGTCTACTTCTGAAGCAAAGGAGGCGATAGAGATGTTCAACACTGAGGTAACAAAATTGATGGGCAAAGGAAAGATGCAAAAGGCTGATGCGTCTAATACCGAGGTTCATGCAGCTGTTTGCTCAACAGCTCAAGCATCAACTCGTCGTCCCGTATTGGAAGAAGGAGAGGAAGATGATATCGAAGAATCTGAAAAACTCTACGAAGAAGAATATGACGGTATCGTCCCCAAAATGTTAGTTGGGCTGGAGTTCCAAAGGGATCCTGTCTCATGGTATTCTGCAAGTGCCCAGGAGAGTATTCGAATTCCCTTCTATCAATATGTGCTTCGAAAATTAGCCGAGAAGCTACGAGGAACAGATCTTGGAGATGCTACTGTCATGTCTACTCGTGAATTACTCAATCATGAGAAGGCAGCTCTGTTGAAGAACGAGGCCAATGGTGGGGATTAGGTCAAGAGTGTGCATATTTGCAACTCATTAAATGTGTGCTATTATACGATTGACTTGTCTCTCGTTGGGGGGGGGGGGGGTACGGTATAGATTTTTGGAATAGATCATCGTGTACAGCACTTGCCTGGTATATGATTTGCTTTAGAGTAAAATAACTAATCAGGTATTAGGCAATCTCTCTAACCTTTACCCTCATGTGTACTACTATATACTATAGCATTGGCTGCTTGGTGGTATTAAGCCTGAAAAGAGTACACTAGCAAATCTTCAAATATCTTCTTTAATGGTATCCTAGGATACATCATGCGTGCTTTCGTTATTCGTTCATCAAATCTTCAAGAACTGAGGGTATCGTATTAGTACCTAGGTACGTCTCTACAAGTTGTCTACAATACTCTTTTGCTTTAAAAACCAATTATATAAACGATATCAAGAGAAGCAGCTCCAGTAGGTTAAGCTCAAATTATAATTATTATAATTTGGTAAAAAGTATTAAAATTATTAAATTATCCATTAGGTATGGCTCAGGAGTCCTGTTGAAGTAGTTTGTAGGTTCTTATAATATTGTATGTATACAAATACCACACCATAATAAATTATTAGGAGCTGAAATATCTTGTAGTAGTAACAATACGATATGATAATAATGTGGCCCATGATTATGTTGTTGCTTCTTCGCCTTAGATCGATTGCATCATATAATTTGGATGTACCTCATGGCATAGCAACAACAATATTATCAACTCGAAGAGGTTCTAATCATTATTGCAAATCATTACCATCACCCTCATCATTATATTCATCACCGGTGGCAACAAGAATAACCAAGACACAACTTTACTCTAGAAAATCATCATCATCAACAACAAAACAACAACTAAAGACAATAGAAGGCAATGACATATATGCAGCTGAACAAGTTATTAAAAAGTCTAGATTTATAGGTCTAGCTACACATTGTACTTCATGGGGAGATGCGCAATCAATAATAGAGGATATTCGAAAAGAACATGCTAAAAGTCGGCATGTGTGTTATGGTTTTGTGTCCAGTTCATCAGAGGATGGAGGTGTTGGCACACAAAGGGCTTCAGACGATGGTGAACCAACAGGTAAGTCAAGTGGTCTGTGGTTAATTGTTTTCTCATGTCTGTGCATGTGACTAACATCTGAACAATATGATTGTCATCAACATCAGGAACAGGAGGCGTACCGATATTAGGAAGCATCAATGGAAAGGGATTATCAGATGTTCTTGTTGCAGTTGTACGATACTCTGGAGGGATTAAGCTTGGAGCAGGAAAGTCCGCGTTTGTATTGTTTTATCATATGAATTCATGTGTTCAATATGAAGTCTCAATGATTTCGCTACTTCATTTGAACTTCGTTTGCTTTTATATTTGATTGTCTTTGCTAACAGAGGTTATCATCATAAATCGTGACAACGCGCATCTTCCAGGAGGCTTAATCCGTGCATACGGTGGAAGTGCAAGTCTTGCGCTGGATACTGCACCAATGCAAATTCATATTCCCAAAGCAACAATACGAATATCAACCCGAGCTGCCAACTCTGGTGCTATTTATGCAGCTGCCGCCAAGTATAATGCTGTAACTAGTGGTGAAACATATAATGACAGAGGAGAATTAGAAGTAACTATTACATGCGATGAGGAGAATAGTGATCAGTTAAAAGATGCTATTAATGATGCTACTAGTGGTGGTACACAATATACATGAAAGATTGATGAAATTAGAGAGGATTCGGTGATGGGCTTAAATAACACCCTGATTATTAGATTTTAGTACATGCATTGCTTTGGCACAGGCGTGACAACGATTGAGTTACAATGATGGTGTGCAAAGTAGTCTTGATCAACAGCTATACAGGTACCAAGTGGATTGGAGTTTGGATTGACATTATCATGTTGGCATGTAAGTGAGGGACTGTAATATTTGATGATTATCTCGACAAGCAGAGAGTGCATTACACAAAGTAACAAAGATGTATGATTGTTCATTTGCTCACCATAATGCTCATTATTAGGGGTTGTATGAGTAACTACTTCCTCCAATGATTAATCCCATTGGTATCGGTGGTGGAAAGAATGGCAGTAAAATAATCATCTCAAGAGAAGGAAGTATCTTGTTTGCCTTTGAGTTTTTTAGTTACGATACGGCTCTTATCTTGCCAGAACTTGTATGGGTGGAGTTTCTTCTCCATTTTTTGGCACATGGGTCGGTATCTTGCTCAAAAAAACAACTCTCTCAATAACTCATCTAATCGGCCCTTTGCAACGATAACCATAACATCCATAATAAGTCGATCCATATACTACGAACAGACTGTCTAGATCAACTTTTTACGGTCTATCCATTTCTGAACTCGCCGCGGTATGATTCTGGCTCCTTTTTTACTTATGAGGTCGTTTTGCCGTTACCTTCGAAATCTCAGTTATTACAGTCTTTATGGTACATGAGGCCTAATGTATTGTTTGATAGGTGTATGATATACCACCCGCATGTTTTTAGGGGTAGAATTTATCAAGGAATCCGTTTATGATGCCGCCATTGTCCGAATCATGCTGCGGGGATATCAATATTACTCCATGTACCTTAATAATCATCGATTTTGTGCAATTATAACTGCCATCATAAACATCACAAAAGTCGTATGTTGTGGCAAATAAACGGTATTATAAATACTATGGACACACAAACATTAAAATCAACCAGTTCATTCGGTATGCCGGTGGTGGTATATCATATCGGTATAATGTGCACTGTTGGTATACGGTTGTTAGTGCTGTTGTTGGTATATGTGGTAGTATTGGTTATTGGAGTTATTTAAAATTAATATGAGTGGGATTAATGCTATTAGATATTACAATGTTCGTATTAGATTCGATAAGGGATTAGACGATATTATTTTAGTATTAGTTGATGGGTATAAAATAATAGTATTAAATCTATGTATTGTTGCCAAAGTGTTAGAGAATACGTACTAGAGCGATTGGCATAAGCCTTTATGGCAATACATATGATATGAACAATAATGATTTAATATACACACAACAATCAGAAGAAGATGCAAGGTAAGTAAAGGTAAGTTTGTTTTTATATTTATAGTACAGGTTTGAACATGAAATTACATTGAAACCCCCATGTTATCCAATTGTCTTGGAATATTTGTGCATCCATACCAACCCCAAATCCTTTCTTTATTACACCACTTCTCTTACTAACATTAACTCCTCTCTCGTTTCCTCCTCTATCAGATGCAAGGGATGCAGAATACAGAGTGTCTTTGTCTTTGAACCGCTGATCACTCTTACCATAAACTGGTTGTGCAATGAGCTGCTTATTATGTCTCCAACATGCTGCTCTAGCTCGGTAACCCTTATCGTATATGTTGGTGAAAGGTACGACTTTGTTGTCAACTAAATCTTGATTTTGAAATGCGGCTTGTTCCTCTAAATACCCTGCCTTTTTGTTGTAATCTGTATCACTTACATGACCGCCCCATAATGGATAGTTGATGATATAACCAGCCAAGTGAATACCACTGGCACCTTTGAAACAGTTTCCGGCGTAGTACTTGCTCCATGTATTTCGTTGAGTATCGGCTGCACCGAAGACATATGCCTTTATACCCGTCATATCCCAAAAGATAACACGAGTCTTCCTACCATCCTTCTCACGGTACTTCAAATTCCACTTCGGCTTGCGTAATGAAATATCTTCGTCGTACGATAAGAAGGTTGGCCACAGATTATAACAACGTTTCTCCAATGATAACTTCCTTCGATGAATACGGATTAGATACTTTTTGGTTACACCAAACTTCTTCTCGGCGTCTTCCCATCTAGTCAACGATCGCCTCCACTTCCACTCAAAGTGAAAGAACCACTCTTCATACCATGTTAAAGATGTGCACCTCTGACCGATCAAATCAATACGGCCACCACACACAATAATTATGTAAGCAAGTAACATGGACTCGCTGGGGAATCCTGTCAGGCTTTTGACATCTTTATCATTCATACCAAGTCTCACAACGGGTGATTGATTAGCGGCAAAGCTCCTTGGTTTAAGTTCGGCTTTGGCTTTAGTAGATATCCGCGGCTGTGCATTAAAGAATGTTGTATTGGGAGTTTTTACGGGTGGAGATTCTCTAGTATCGTACGGCAGTCCAGCTGCTTCGGCAACTGATGGGTTCAGCTTAATATCTAATTCGGATTCTGGAGATTGTACTTCGGCCATTTGTTGTATGGCCAACCTTGACTCAGCGGCATCGGCAGTGGCAGCGGCAATCTGGTCATCGGCTTCTTGGGTTTGTAAGTACACATCTACATCATCTGTCGTGACAATTGCCTTCCGTCTCATCCTCTGATCATTCAATGTCTCTATACTCTTCCTAGCTTGGCGAGCTGCGGGACCTCCGAACGATGGCTTCTTCGTTGACATACATGACACATGTTTACTACCATCAGGTTTTGGTACATATAAGTTATAGGATTGATTCCAAGATACCTCTTTCTTCTTTCGTTTGTCAAACCAAGACAACTTTACTGACTTGACAACCCACTCAAACTCGTGTTCCTCACAAACCCGGTAAGCTCCACCCTTTGTGTTTCTTTTGAAATGACATCTATCCAATATCTCTTTTCTCAACAATACCTTGCCCTCTCGTTCTATGTACTGTTTCTTGGATGCCTTGGCACTTAATGGTTTTGGTTCAGCTTTGATACGATGGAACGATGTATTGGGGTGACTAACGTTAGTAACAAAACAACCCTCTCTTGAACAGTGGCTGTGAACATTTGACCAATGTTTCAAGTGCTCCTGTGTCGGAAGTTTCCATCCCGGTTTACGTAATGGCGTCGTTGGTGAAGTATTACTCTTCTTTGTGGGAGGTGTAGTGGTATCTCCATCTTCCTTGTCGTTGGCTGGTCGTTTCTTGGACAAGTTCTTGCGTTGATTCGGGGACTGTCGTATCGAGCGCTCTTCGGCTTCACTTTGTAACTTCTTCCAGTCGTCGTCCATTTTGTTACGAAGCTTCATCATCTCACCCACCTCCACGGAAGGCATTTGTTTATTGGCTCGAAGGTTTGCAACACGGAAGCCAACAGGTATCAACTCTGATAAACGGATACCAGCAGCATCCATCAAAAATGTACTTTGGATATAGTTTGGGTCGGCATCATCATCATCTATATCCATAGGTACGTGTTCTGTTGTGTTGTTAGGGGTATCAGTGTCAGTTGCATTACGTTCCAGCTTTTCTTTCTTATTCTTATTCTTCAATTCTTTTGCCAACTTTGCAGGCGATGCAAAACATAACTCTGTGATTGGACCTTGCTGTGAGGCCTTTGCTGATCGTTTCCGTGTACCCCATGTTTTGGTCTTCTCTGTTCCGGTAAGAAATCTGTCTAGAAGAGCCTCTAATGTCATGCTACTCTTATCTTCGTCTGTAACTGTCTCACCTGCTGCTTCCATTAGAAGAACGACATAGTCCTTGACCTCAGATGCTGTTTCATCCGACCAATCCTCACTGACAGATGCTAAACATGATGCCAATTCAAGCAGCAAATGTTCAGCCATATCCTCAAGAAGAAGTTGTGTTACCTTGTATGGAATGACTGGGGTATGAACACAAATGATTCTCTCCTGATGTTGTGATCCAGCTTTGCAGCTACATTTAACAGCAAGGATGTCAGTGGCTGTATGGGCAATGCCAGTGTTGTATACCTTATCCTTCATCGACGCTGGTACTTTTGCTTCTATCTTCAAGCCAAGTGAACCATCTTCAAGCTGGATTATCTTTGCCGAGTTGTAGAAGATTGAGTGCATCTTTGGGTCGTGTCCGTGCCGAACACATCGTTCCATCAATCGGTAGCCGCTATCCACACGTGAGTTTTGTGCAAATCCTATTATCATCTTGGGCAATGCCTCATACACAGCAGGATCATTAACCCAACTTGTATACTTCTTCTTTTCATATTCAACAAAGGATGAAAAGAGTTTGAGTAGACCTGGCACATGAGATTTCAATTCTGGGTCGGTAATGAACGAGCCGCCTTCACTGAATTGAATGGTATCAATCTCTTTTGTGCCATTTTTTGAGAAGAAACTCCACAAAGTCATCTCTCCATTTCTGTGTTGACAAATTATTGGAGGCATTAATTGCATTTTGGGACACCACGTATTAGATTGAAGGTAAGGCATGTACATCTTTTGTTGGTACATAACGGAGTCTGGTTGAAAATTTTGGACTTCGGACTTTAGTGTTGCTGGCAATTGTATACCTATCACCATATCTGTGCAGGGGTGTACCCCTACACGATGTATGCTTGTACACAGAGGATTGAAAACTGTGGCATGAGCAGTAGGGGATAGTTTGTGGAATGGAATAGACAGCGCTCTTCTCAGACGGGTGACGGGGCATGCAATTGATAGTATTATATTATATTATTATTCGAACAACCACAATAACATTATGATCCACCCCCATCTCTCCTCTCAATAGGTGAGTATATGTTCTTATTGTTTTAGATTGAGAGGGTAATGACAATGATTGGCTTGTTGTCTAGTTTTGTATTTATGTGGGTTGTGGGGAAGTGGACACCCTCGGGCACCAAGGCATTACCTCCGTATACTATCAACACGTACTCAAGGCTCAAGCAACAAGATTAGCGGCAGGATAATGCTCCATCCATCTACTCCCCCAACAAAACGAGGTCAAGAAACACAAGCTTCCCTCACCCTTTTATTAAATGGACTTAGGCACATGTCAACCCTCATCAGTTAACACAAGTTACGAATAATATGATTCATTATTATAGTTATGGGGGCTGGGGTATTGATATGATATTTCGGGTGGGACTTAGTTCTGTCGATAGTAAATGCATTGGATTTGGGGGCAACTAAGTGGCAGTGGCATCATGTATATTCGTCATAAGGCAGTGCCAAATGATTGTTCTGCGGGGGGGGGGGAGTTTTAGGGTTGATTATTGAGTGTTCTGTCGGAGATGCTGATTTATGTTTATCAAGAGCTAACCACATTATTCTTTCTTTCTTTATATATTTATCCGCAGCATATGTTTCAGCGGAAAGTGGCACATCCACCCGAAGAGGAAAAAGAGGAGGAAATAGATGAAGAAGCTTTGGAAAAAGAGGATGTTATTGGCAACTTCCCTCCGCCACCACAGCCTGTTGGTGGTTCTTCAACATTAACGAAGCGTAGCCGTCTATCTGTAGTCAGTGAGGTATTTGATAGTGGGAACAAGGTACGTTGCCTGTATCTCTCAGTATCATCTTGTACTTGTATAACGACTCATTGTCTTACTCTCCAATCTAGGGATATCTAACAAAAGCGGAAAAGAGAGCAAGAAGCATGCTCAACAAAGATGGCACTGTTAATCCTGAACGAAACATTAAGGAAGTTAAGAAGAGTCAGCGATTGAAGATGCAGGTTTTGGTCGTCTTCTCCGTTCTAGTTGCTATCTCAATTGCCTTTGGTGTTTCAACTGGCAGTATCAAAAACAAGGTTAATGATTCAGGATCTCAAGTTCAAGATTCTATCATCAAGAGCTCCCCTGGTACAACGAACATTAACGATGGCACTGGCAATGTCCTTCTTACAGATAAAGAGACCGGAACTGAACTTACCATTCGATCAGAAGGTGATAATTATCTTGCAACAAGTCGTTTTGATCCTGTTACCAATCAAGGGTTCAACTGTGTGCCCGTGAATCAGGCTGCACGGGCGGCTGTTGATGTTCAACGTGGGGTTGTTTTCAAGCTAGGTTTCGAAGATTCGGCTTTCCCTGGCAGTGGTATTGCAAGTGATGTATATTCATTATCAGATGGGGACTTTCATGTAAGAATTTAGTGTGTTGAGGACTTGATTTGGTTGAATATTGTTGCACACTGATTCACTTACACATCTTCTTCACTACTTTAGGATGAGGGGTCACACCTCTCGTTTAATGATGGCAAAGTCAAGATCTTACTTGATTCCGATCTTTGCAATGTGGCACGTATCCAGCCCCAGCCTAACAGTGCGGAAGAAATGGTAGAGGAAGAAGAGTCTACAGAGGAAGATGCTGCCAAGAATCAAGTCAAGTACGAGATGGATATTGAGCCTGCTCTTCAAGACGCAATCAATGGATACTCGTCAGTTGAGCCTGCCAGTGACGGCATCTTTGATAGGAATCTTCGTCAACCTATAGCTCAAGTGAGTCTGAGAAACTCTGTTGCTTCTCAAAGTGTCAATAGCAACCATCGTCATCTTTCCAAGAATGAAATTATACAGCGGAATCGTAAGGAGTACTTTGAATACCGAGTTGCAACTTTGGAGGGCCGACGTATGGAGGAATCTATCAACAATTTATTGGTTTGTATTGTTGCTGGTACTGATGAACTGATCGATGGGGTTGATTATCTGATCTGTGAACCAAACGGTTGGGTGGGAAGCCTTCCTTGCAATGAAAATGTCACAACTATAAGTGACCTTGTTGTAGATCTAGTCTTTGGTGATCTAGAGATATCGCCCTTGAATGAGATGTTGGGATTCGACATGGTTACGTATATCAAAGAAGGTATTTCCTCTGTACTTAACCCTAACCCCTTAGACATCGACGTTTCGAGTAAGTCATTGACGGGAAAAGTTTGTGCAGACGATGATTATAATATTACCACCCTAGCGGAAGAGACAGGAGTAGATACTTGTGAAGATCTTGATATGCTGAGTGATACAGATGTTGTTGTTGTTGGTTATTTTAGTGTGAGATCACAAAAGGGGTTTTGCGTGGCTTTTCATGATGGTACCGACACTTATGCCTTTTCACAATATCTTTATCTTCCGGAGGCCAAGTTTGGTGCACTTACCATGACATTAAATGCAATTGCAATTTCTTTCAGCAAAGAGCTGTCGGGAACTAGTTTGAATGATATGTGGGATGGATCAGCTTCTCCAGCACCGTTGACCGTTCCGGGGCATTTTCTTATTCGCTTGATCGGATACTATGGCTTGTCCGTCCGTGACGACGTCAAATTTAGTTTAGAAATTACTGGAACTGTCTTTATTGATCTCGACTTAAACAATGATGTGAGTATAAATATGTCTGTGAGTATTGTGTGAGTTAGTGCATGAACATTGGCTAACAAAAGAGAACCATTCTTTCTCTAGGGTATTGCGCCAGCAGACAGCGCAGTAGACTATGCCATGTTGATATCAGGAACGATAGCACCAATCATTGAGGTTAAAGCACAAGTTCCCAAAATAACACTCACAGGAATGCAAGATGTTACCTTTAGGCTTGACTTTAGTTCTATGTTCAGGTAAGTCAATCATATATGATGTTTGATATGAAGTCTCGGTGATCTAGCTACTCATTTGACCTTTATCTGCCTTTATGTATATGTTACAACCATGTCTCTTTTGTCTTCATATTGTCGCGATAACGCACATCTTCCAGTGCTTCAGTAGACTTTTACCATGTAAGTTTCATTCACATTCTTCAAATGCATACTGGAGTCATTTACTTACCTGCTCTCTTTGTACATTTCTTTCCAATTTAGTTTGTGAATGGTGGTTCTACAAGCGTCCAGCTAGCAGGAAAGTCCGCGTTAGTATTGTTTTGTCATGTAATGCCTATGTTCAGTATGCTTTGATGTCTTTACAAGCCTTATGCACTAACATGAGTTACAATCATCTCTCTTCATCTCCATAAACTGTAAAACGGCACCTTCCAGCATCAAAGAATACAAATCTCTCTGGTTTGTGTGAAATTGGACTGACGGGCAGTGAAACCTCTCCCTTTGCTCCCTTTTGTGAGATATTTGTTGAAAACTCCTTCGACATGCAATTTCGAGCGTTTGCTGACAATATTGGCTTTGGAATTCAACTAGCCTTCGCAGGAAGACTGGAGACCAAACCCGGATATGATATCTTGGAAGACATTGTCGGATGGACTAATAACGAAAAAAGTATTTCCCTTGGTCTAAGCCTTCGGAATAAGAAACTTAAAGCATGCGTTGGATTTAATGGGTCAGAATTCTGTACTGGCAAATGTGAAGGAGACGACGACTGTGAAGATGACGAGGCTTGTGACAATACCTTTAAGGTGAGCACTATTACTTTATCGTATGTTTCTGATCATCTTTCTAACAACTGATCATCTCCCCTCTTTCTAACCTGGGCATTCAATTGAAAGGTCTGCCGCAAGAAGAGACCTAATGGTGGTAAATGTGGAAGAGATGCTGGATGTATCAGTGGTATTTGTGAACCACCCAATGTACTTGGTATCTGTCGTGAGTGTCGGGATCCTGGAGATGATTGCCCAAATGATGAGGTTTGTCAGTATAGAGATGGGACATTTATTCCTGAGTGCGGTCCAAAGAAGAATGTTGGAGAAACTTGTCTTGACAAAAATATCTGCAAAAGTGGGATATGCCTCTTTGGCTTTTGTATTACAGACGAGGCAAAGAAATACAGGCTCAAACTATTCAGTGATGGCGTTGCCAATGCCGGCAGTGGCAACACAGTCAGTATCTATGTTGTCAAGGATAATGAGTATGCCCAATCAAATGCATATCAGAAGAAACTGAATATATTTCCAGGACGGTACACGTCCAACACGATGGTTTCTGATTATTGGTATTGCGGCGATATCGATGATACTGGTGTTTTCCATAGAAATAATGGCTACAGTACAGTTGTTTGTATCGCTGGTCCTGACACCCTCTTCATTGACAAAGCTCAAATGCGCAAGAACTGTGCTACTGGATGTCTAACATCTAAGACTTGGGGTGCAACAGGTGGAAATGGATACTGCCTCTCCAAACCTTCGATTTCATACAGTGCTTTAGATTGGTTTTCAATTAGGTCTAACATGGGAGGCTCGACCAATGTCAAGTATGTCCGAGCTTATGGATCAACAGATTCCGTGTGTAAAAATGGAGGACAAGTTGTGTTGAGTAGCAGTGCCTACAACAATAACAATCCTTCGAGCTTATTCAAATGGAAGTTGCACCCTCAAGGTGACAACACTTATAGGATTAGTCTAAAGGACTATTGTAGTGGATGGGGTGAGTACTATATCTCACCCTCCAACTTTAATTGTGATAAGGGCACAAAGCTTTTGCTCAAACCATGGGGAAGTACAAACGCCGAGCGCAATAAGCAAAAGTGGGTGGTTGAGGTAAGAAGGAAGATGTTCTCTTGTAGTTTGACATTTGTTGGTTGTTCAGAGTTCTTATCAAATGCCCGCTTTCTTCCTCGTCTCTTCAGGATTTGGGTACAAGGCTCAGGTTTCGTAATTACGGCTGCAAGAAAAACTTTCCTTATGTCAAGAGGTACATGGTTGTAGAAGGTGATAATAATGTAGACAATGAAGATTTGACTCTTTGGTCCGAGAAAGCAGGTGCACCGGCTGGACATGGATGGAAAATTAAGAATAAGAGCACTGACGTTAGCCTTGAGACCTTATCACATGCTGCCTCCAAACATTGCTACAATGGTAGGACAGATGAGTGTATTCATTTAAAGATGGATGGTGCGGTTAAATACGGAGTTACTAAGCCAACAAAGCTTAATGAAGGTATGTATATAAACGTTTCTTCATTCATTTCAATTGTACAAATGTGTATCACTCTAATTCCACAAACTTTTCGACTCTTTTGACAGGCATATGCTCATGCAACAACTTGGATTGCAACTAATTTGGAATAATGAGGAGTAATGCCGACTAGAGAGGAGGATTTAAATGGAAGGTATGGATTGTAGAGGTGGAGTAGCATGAAAGCTACAACAAGAAAAGAAAAGAGAGATATTTTGTAAAAGGTAATTGGCTTAAAGCTACAAAAGAAGAGAAACATTGTAACAGAGAGATTATTTTGAAAAGGGTAGTAGACAGCATTAAAAGATTAACACGCTGTTACTGTTAATTACAGTGTTTGTGTATGATAGAAGCAGAGACTGGGCATAAGGATACCACTATCAAGCTAAAAGTTTAAAAGATACTATTGAGATCGAATAGTATGACTATTGATATCGAATAGTATGAACACTGATGATTAAGTTATGATATGCAACTCTATTATTAGTGTTGTATGCCTATTATTGTGAACTTCATCCCATGAAATGATGATTGCAACTCTGTATCACAAGTATATATAACGATGGGCAGTGATGTGCTTCTCGGCAGCTATTTTCTCTGCTTCTTTACTGATCGAAATCTTGGGCAGTAGTAGCTTCTAGCGCATAATGGTCTCACTACTTAAACACACACGCACACAGGTACAGCTCACTGTTCATGATGCAAAAAAGTTAGGCGCCTTTACATCTATTAATAAAATGGAAGATCAATGCATTCCATTCTCTTGTGATACACACATAATATTAATAAAAGATATAATAAGGCTGCACGCATGGAGTGTAATAGTCTCGAATGTCATCGTCATCTTTTCATTTAGAGCAGCATCCAGCTCTTCGTCGACAATCATCCAAAGGAGGCAGTAGTAGTAATACTAATAATCTACCAGTAAAGGATATTAATATAGAAGTATTACCAGCCCCACTATCCCAAATTATGAGTAGTAACATAGCGACGACTACTGATACTACTGATGGGTCATTACAGATAACGAATGACGAGCTACAGCTAACTTCAACTCGTACATTAACAACAAATGAAAAGGCGTATCTACGATCCATCTTTGAAGAACAATTGACAATCACAAGTAATAGTAATGCGGATGATATTGATGATGCTATAGATTTAATATATTATGGTATTGATATGGTTGATCGGGGTAAGAATGTTGAAAGTGTTATGCAGGAGGTAAGTTATATTATAGAGAAGAGACTTTATGTGTCTATTGCAATAGTTACGATTAGATTTGTTTTGATGCATATGATATGCACTGCAATGTCTGGCAAGCCCATTTATATATTCTCATCACTGCCCCCCTCTCCCCCATCTCTTATCTACACATATCTATACATATATCGCAATACAACAGCTTGAATTCATGCAATATGATATTTGCAATGCAATCACAGCTAGAAAGATTGGTAAAGCCCTTGCAACATTCTTAACCGATATAAAGAATGGCAAATCTGTAATATCATCAACGACTCCCTCTTCATCATTATCACGTCCAACAAAACATCCAACATCATTATCAAAAATGATTGAATCGAAGAAAGATAAAGCATTTAAACGATCATCATCGAACGGGTCACATATAAGTGAGATCACTAGTGATGCTATATCTGTTATATCCAGAAGTAGCAGATCTGGTAGAATGATCTATGATAAGGATGGCAAGTTAGTTAAACAATGGGCTGGTGTGAAGGATAAGTTGGGTGATAGGTGTGTTCTTTTTTTGTTTTTATTGTGCATATGATATGCGCATTTTGTCGTTCTCCTTTACTAACTCCCCTTTCTCCCCTTTCTCTCTCCCCCCCCCCCCACC
>Ga0214478_100608_pt1 | contig 20589 bp, 18 predicted proteins | sample M1_20Mar14CPVII9_2_FD_178001 | JGI IMG/M metagenome (GOLD analysis project Ga0214478, IMG submission 178001) | Marine eukaryotic communities from Monterey Bay, California, United States - M1_20Mar14CPVII9sort6BwellD7 | ecosystem: Environmental > Aquatic > Marine > Unclassified | place: USA...
GCACGATTAAGTGCAATAGTTTTGTTTGCAGAATCATGCGCACGCATTCCTGGCCTCATACCACAATTATTAGTACTCAAAAAGTCAGCCGAAGACTTAACAGAGAACTCTGGAGGAGCCTTAACGAAGTTGATAGTACAAACACAATCAAGGATGTCCACATCATTGATAATAGACCACATCAATAAATCATCGCACTTCCTTACAAAGATCTCACCAGCTGAGACTTGAAGGTTTAATGCTTGTGCCTCCATTATTTGCTGATCCTTTTTCTCAACACCAAACATTTTACCCTTGTAAGCCTTCTTGCATTCCTTTTTGTGGTCCTTCCAGTGGGCTGTTTGGCAACCCTTAGAACAATATACTGCCCTCCTGCACTTTGAGCACCTTTTGATATCATTCTGCTCGAGAACTTTCGAACAACTGAAGCAATTGACAGGTTCGTCAGCCTCATCCCTTGTACGCTGAATTGGCTTGAAGTCGGGATCGATAATGAAACCTATATTTCGATAGATTCTCATGTTGACTGCACTGCTAGTATTCAATTCCAGTGCATCTTGCTTCTTCATCGCAGTTTCAACTTTGGAATGGACAGCAACAAGTGCCTTTGCAGTCTTTGGGTGGGTAGAAACAACAGACGCTCCCTTTACAATCAAGTCAAAACTTTCACTTGCGTCTGGGTTGTTCCGGAATTTAGTTAACATTGACAGTACCAATTGAAGCAGACCACTACGGATAGCAGCAGCAAAGCGTGCATCATTAGGTACAGGGCCTTGGCTTCTTGGATCAGAGGGCGGAAGGAATAGTAGGCGGTAGACGATCCTTATTGATCTTTGGCATACTTCAGACCAAAATCAATAACGGCACTGATTACATCGGCATCGACCAAACCTGCAACAGAAAATTCTGCTAGCATGTAATAGCAAATCTGCTTATTGTCAGAACGATCCTTCCATTTCTTGAGGAGATCGACGATACCAAGCATAAAACTAACAGTACAGTTTGGATCATACGCCTCATGAACGACAGGGAGTATGCCAATTTCATACAAGCTCTTGTTTTGATCTTCACCAAGTAAGTTTCCATGTGGCGTTGCGGAAGTAATCATACTCATGCGCAAGTAAATAAAACGAAAAGCAGCCTCGGTACTTGCTTCTAAACGGGGCAAGATCCACTTCTTTGCAAGTGTCGCCTCAAGGATATCTGCACGATACTTTCCAAGAAACAAATATTGAACTATCATTCTCATAAATCCCCCATCCTCATATTGCAGAATGACAGACATTGCCTTGTTGTTTTGCATGACAACGTTTGTCACAAGAATGATGAAGAAGGGATATGTCTGGAACCAATACTCTTCGGATTTAAACAACAACTTTGCTTTGTCATCATGCATGCACTTCACTAGTGGCTCAATATCTACAAGAATAGCAAGTGTATAAGTTCTAGTGTATTTCGTCATCAAATAATATAAGAGAAAAGAAAGTTTTACTTACTCTCAACGATCTCCATACACCATGTTTCCGCCTTTGTACCACTAGGCATAAGAAAATGTTTGATAAAATGCTCGTCCATACTGCTGGACCTTCACAACCATCGTTTGGAACCAAATCTGAAAATTTAGTATCTTCGCATTGCTTCAATAATCCTAAAATAATACCAATAAGGCCTCCATCAATTAGTTTTTTACGGTATGCCAACTCTTTTGGTGTCCTCTCAAGATTTGCAATGGCCCCTGTTGCAAACTTTTTCCCTTGGCGAATATCTTCGAGTACTTCTTCTGGCGGAAGTGATGTTATGTTTTTGGCATATTTCAAGAAGGCTGTGTCTTTAGCTTGTGGAGGTGGATGTGACGACATGTTGAGCTATTAGATGAAGAATAAAATTATATAGATAATATAGAGTTAGCGAGAACAGCAGAGCACATGCGTTGTGATATTGTATACAATTAACAAAATAAGTATATATAAACAAAAGATGATAAGTCCTAATTATACAGGTAGTGGCAGCATAACTGATAAATATCCAGCCTTTTCAAAGATCCATCACATTGAATATTGAAATTAAAAATATACATTTTGGGTTGGTATCTCCGGCGGCGATGCTCCATAAATAAAAAAAACTAAGCCAAATATATAGACACTTACATTGTTGTTGGCGTATAAGTGCAATTCCTACTAGATATCGTCTACAACAAGCTGCAATCTGATGTTCTCCTCCTTTTGATACTCTCTCATAAAAAAAGATACTACGACTTGCGGGCTATCCTGACTAAAATTTAACGGCCCGCCCCAGCCATCATCGTTTACTTGATCTCCTCTCCCTATCTAATAAACGGATAGACGATGGCCTCCTCAGTCATGGAGCCATCATTGTAAGGTAAAGAGTATAAGAGGAGTGAGTGTGACGATCATTGTGTATCATATATTTATATAGTATAAAATTGAGCACAAGATATGAGTGTCATTGAAATAAAAACAATGCGGCGACAATCTTCGATGATATCTTTAAGACGGAAGCGTCAATTGCCGTATCAAACAGTTGTTGTCATTGGTATTGCAATAGTTGCACTAATAGTCAGCAGTATACAACTAGTCTCGGCTGAGAGTAATGAGGATACAGCGAGTATCAATGGCATAGACAGACAACGACAAGGTTTGCAACTAAAAGGACAAGATGGTAGTACTTACAACTCAATACCATCACGGAAGCTACAATCTCGTATTGCAGCTAATAACAGAAAACAAACTGGCAATGGTGGTCTTATTAGTTCTACCCAACAACAGAGGTTGAATGGTCTTAGACAGCAGAATGGAGTTGTAAAGCGACTCAACAATGCTGATGGTACCCAAACTAGAATGAAGACAACATCCGGCAGCAACAATAGAGTTCATCATCGTGGTGCCAATACTAAGAAAATGAATGTACGTGCTAATAATATGAAGAGATATGGTAATGGAGGCGGAGGAGGAGGAGGCGGTAACAAGATGAATGGAGGTAATAATGGAGGAGGAAGAAACAAAATGAATGGAGGGAGGAAGCAGGGATCAAACAATAGGCAAGGAAATAATAAGAAGAGGCAAGGTAGAAATAATAATCAAAGAAATGGTGCAAAGAAACGTCAAAGTAATACTGCAACAAACGGAGCTAAGAAAAGAAATGGTTGGGGAGGACCTAAGTGGGTAAATACATCTGGAGGATCAGGAGGAGAATCAAATTGGGTATCTTCGGCCTGGTCATCCCCATCAGGAGACGATACATGGGTATCATCTGGTTCTGGCAAGTCGGGTAAGTCGGGATCTATGAATCCTTGGTCAGGAGGTGCTGCTTCCGCTGGTAGTAAGTCTGGCAAACCCAGTGGAGATGACGATGATTGGTCAGCTAGTGGTAGTAGTCGAAGCTGGTCTGGAGGTAACTCATGGGAAAGAGACTCATGGGATGGTGGAGTCGAGTGGATTAAGAAGACATACTATCCAACGTGAGTTTGGAGTATCTTGTCGTGTGCTATTCATTTCATATGAGTAAAGCTCTAACATTATCTTCTCATCTTCTATGCACAGACTGTTTCCTACAGTTGAACCCACGATGTTTCCAACGACTGAGCCTACTTTATTTCCAGTAAGTGATCAGATACTTGAAATCGATTGATTGTAAAGGATTGATACCGAAGTTATAAATGGCTTCAATTACTAACGCGCTCTCTCTCTCTCTTTCCCCTCTCTACTTTAAGACACTTCAACCTACAATTGTACCGACGATGTACCCAACAGAATACTATACAGAGTATCCTACAACTTATTACCCAAGTTATATTCCAACACTGGCTCCGTAAGTAGTTTTCTTGTCTATTGTCCCGTGTCCATTGACTGTATCTCATCAATCTTTATACCTTCTTTCTGTAGAACCTTGGCACCCACTCTGTCACCCTCGTTTAGCCCAACGTTGTCTCCAACGATTAGTCCAGTCAGTTTTTTTGATTTGTCATTTATCTGCTTTCCCCATCTCATGGTTTTATATCTAACACAATATTTCTTACTCTACTCTATAGACATTTAGTCCTACCTTGACGCCTACTCTATCACCAGAGGGTAAACCGACACGTAGACCTATCATACAAGCTAGTCCTAGGAATAGAGACACCGGCAACAATAGGGGAGGAGATAACATTTTGAATTTGAATGATATAATGAATGATCCGTAATTCGTTACTAGATTCTCTTGATATCTAATGGCAATGGCCTCTATATGTATAAGCGAGTGACAAATGTTTTGAGCTTTGTAGTATTCTTAAACTAACTGATATTGTGTAAAGGGAACGACAGTTTATAGAAATCTAGAGGTAGATAAGGTCCTAAATCTAGTTACCTAAAAGGCAAAGATACCGCAATGTTTTGACTCTCTGTTGCTTGCGTACATGGCATATATACGTGATTCAAGTACTTAGATATCTGTATAACCTCTCTATGGTCATATGCTCAGGAGACACGGCGCAATAGTTTAAAATGAATATATGCAATATAATGTAGGAGAACGACAGCTTAAGACAACACTTCGGGTATCCTAAAGGATACCTTATCTCTTCACCTATTGATTACACCAATGGAGTAACCAATTGAGTTGTAAATGTTGCATATCAGTTAACTGTGTACCATAAGGTGTTATTTTTCAAAGAAGAGGAAGATCAAAGTTTAGCAGACTTCGATTAAAGTTTGAAGATACTTTTGTTTTTTCACTATACAATACGGTATCTTTATGAACTATTATGAAGAACTACATCTACTCTACCTCCACTCACATATATAATAGACCTATTGGCAAACTCTTGTCAATCAAGTCAATCATCACGGTTCTACACAGGCCTCCTTGTTGGACTTCTAGAAGGGCTCAATGTGCTATTGTGTGAATAGAATGAAAATCTGAGTGAGTGAACTGACATACAAACATAACTTTCAAAAGCAAGCAGGTTCTTAAACACTCACGGTGTCAGAGTAGGACTCAGAGTAGGACTAAGCGTTGGTGAGAGTGTAGGAGATAGAGTACTGTGTGGTACAATGAAAGATGTCGTAAGTTTAATACTCATAAACTACAGAAGAATACAAATCAGATTATTGAATGTACACTTACGGGCTTAAGGTGGGGCTCAACGTTGGACTGAAAGTTGGGGATAATGATCTAAAAGAAGATAAGAGAGAGTATGGATGTGTAAGCGAGAAGGAACATAAGAGACAGACGTCCGTACAAGCTTTCAAGGGAAGTACTCACGGCGAGAGGGTCGGGCTCAAAGTTCTTTAATGTAGTGAAACAAAGAAGAAGAAGAAGAAGATGTGAGCAATGAACATACAGGATATATCTTTATCATTCAAAGTTTGCACGTACGGTAAGAGTGTAGGTAGCAATGTCCTGTTCATTCAAAGTAGTGACACATAGAAGAAGATGTGAGGTGATGGAGAAAAAAACATAAGATATACAACAAGATATCTTCTTACGGGTTCAACGTTGGGGATAGAGTAGGTATATACGAGGGCATATTTGTCGATGGTATCATTGTTCTATTCAACAGAGGGAAGAAAGTGTTAGATAAGGTTCATGATATCACAAAACGATATGATCTAAATGTATAACTCACGGAAAGAGAGTAGGCTCAATGGTGGGCTGTAAAAAGAACATCAAAGTTTGAATGAGTGTAAGATCAATACGGAAGAACAAAGAGAAACACTATAGCTTCAATACTTACAAACATTGTGGGCTCAATCGTTGGGAATTCAGTTGGATATGCAGTTGGTTCAACTCTGTTGCGCATATGAGAGAGATCAGATATTTGGTCAGCGAGAGATTCCTTACATATTCAAGTCAAAGAGACAAAGAAAAGATACACAATAACAAACTCACGTTGGATGATACGTCGTAGGCATGTATGTAGGTTCACAAGTACAAACTTTAATCATTTGCTTCGTTTCACCCCATGCCACAGGATGAGGACTCTTAATATATGTACATGGACATTGCTTCTCCATGTTCCATTGTACAACACCCGACCATGAATCTCTCTTCTTCCTTGTTGTCCATGCATTGTCACTAGACCATGAATCATCTCCTGATGTTGACCAGGATTGACTACCTCCTGACGACCTTCCTGATTTGCCAGATTTTCCGCTACCAGATGCCCAATCACTTGATGAGCCCGATGACCACTTGTCACCTGACGATCCCCACCTATTACCACGGAACTTTCCTCCTGATCTTGAAGCTCTCCATCTATTGTTATTTCTACTTCTTTGATTTTTACCACTGCTGTTCCAATTGTTGTTACTTCTGCTACTTCTCCGACGATTCTTGTTGCTATTACCTCCTCTGTTCCTGCCTCTGTTACCAGAAAGTTGTTCCATATTATTCAATAGTAGCTTATTAGCATTAGCGGTCTTCATCCTATTTGTACCGCCGCTACCATTTCGAGCAGCATTCTTGTTACTATGTAAATGAGCACCCTTCTTGACAGTAGTATTCGATGTTCTCTTCTTAACTGCATTCGTCCGTGTGTTGTTGGTACTACCTCGGCTACCATTGTTTTTATTGACGCCATTACGTTGTTTTAGTACTGAATTATGTATATGCAGATTATTCAATTTGGATAGTTGATTATTACTCAAACGTCCTCCTCCTCTCTGTTGTTTTACACTTTGATTATTCTTCTTATTGGTACGAGCCTGTAGCTTACGATTGGTATTAGATGATATGAAGCTATTACTATCTTGTCCTTTGAGCTTTACATATAGACTTTGTTGCAATGATTGTACCGGAGACTTTCCTCTAGTTATATCAATATCATTATTCCGATTATTATTTGATGCTTGTATCTCAACATTACTCTCGGCGGCGGAGACTATATGCACACTAGCAATAGTTATCACAACTGCACAAACAACAGTTGCAAATGCCAAACGAAATGGCAACCAGTGCCTCTTCCTCGATCGTCCCCGTCGTCCAATACGTCGTCGCATTGTAATACTCTTTAATATAATTCTTCCTATTGTGTTTCAAGTTTTATATGCTTTAGTAAATACTTTAGTATATTGATATCAGTATAACCTCACCTTGATTCTCGGTATCAAGCTCTACTACTACGGCTGCTATGCTTTGAGTGCTTTGAGTTGCTTTAAGTCGTCCCATGTCATTGATTAGCCGTTTAGTGCTCTCCCCTCTCTTTAATTTGCCGTTCATGACATTTGCGAGAAAGCCGAACTCAACCGGTATCTATTTGCTTATCATAATATTTAACCAATATTATGGTACACTTGATTGATTAAGGTCATCAAGTGTACCATAATATTGGTTAAAGTTTATTAATTTATCTCAGCATAAAACAAATACCCTAGGTGTCAGAGTTAGTAAGTTTCATAGTACTATTTAGTTTATCTTATCATACATGTGCCCTTTGTAGTTTTCCAAGGAGGTCATCAAATAATTGTATCGGCGGCAACGCAAGATCATCTTCTTTCATACTCGCACTTGTACTACTATCATCCTTCTGATTATCCCAATGCTTACCAAGTGTCGATTGTACACTCTTTTGTTCTTCGATCAACTCTTCCATCACTTTATAGTCAGGTAATATCTTCGTGTCACTATCATAATGCTCTAGAGAGGCAAGGGCATGAAGTAGCTGTGCAGACTTAGATGCTACAACTCGTGCTTCTTCCCATGCAGCTGAGACCATCCCTAAATATTCCATGTTCATACCTCGTTTTCCTCCTCCAGCCCTATTACCACGGGCATTGGCTAAACCGCCATGATGATTGTTAATCAATCCTGTTATATGTCGATTTAGCTCTCGATAGGAGGCTACAGCAATTCCGAATCTTACAATATCCATTGCCACTGTTGACTTTGAATATAAAGTAGTGTTCTCGACAAGAGGTGCCACTGCAATATCATCCATTCGTTTACTTCGAGCAATCGTTTCTTCCTCTGAAATTACATGTGCTAAATCGAGTAGTCCATCAATATTTTTCTGCTCAATCTTCTCAGACAATGAGGTTGTCCATACACGAAATGATTGGTCATTAAATGCTCTGAAAGTATGACATCTACCTTGAGAAGTTACAACACGAAAGGTGTTGGGAATCCGATTATTTAGTGGTGTCAAATAGTAGCCACTTCTTGAAGACGAACATTGCCTTATTGGTTGTTGGGAGCCTTGTTCTCTTTGGATCAGAGTAGCTCGATGAAGTTTAAAACTCTTGTGTCTACCAACTCTTATGGAAGATAATATATCATCAAAGCTCTTAGAAAGGGGTCTCATTCGTCCTATGAACCATAGTCGATCTTCTGATAAAACACAGTAAACTCTCCTCCATACATTTGGATCTTTTTGACTTTGTTTCAATAGATAACCTGAAACTAGAAACGCAGGATCAAATACATTTTGAAGTATTGCAACACGACGTCTCTCTTGACTCATTTGCTGCATTAGCGGATTGTTTAACTCTTCTTTGCTCACCTCGTCAATACTCAAATCATCTTCATCTTCGTGATCACTTTCACCACCATCGTCTTCAGTACAATAGCCTTCCAAATCAACATATGCAGGTATACTTTGCATCTTTGTTGATTCTGAATAAGGTCCAGAGCCGCCTAAAGGACTGCTAGGTTGAAAGTAGAAACGAAATGTAGGCTGAGGACGTCGGAAATCTTTCTCAATTTCTTCACCCAAATTGTAACCCATTTCCTCTTCTGCCTCTTGTCTCTTTTTGGTTATCAATGTAATCATTTCATCACGAACAGTTAGTGGATGTTCATTAGGATGGATTGTTCTAACAAGATGTATGGGATCTAGACCGTGATCATAACAAGGAGTTGGTATTTTAGGAGGCGATGAAGATACTGCAGATTTCCTTTGAGTAGATTCATTAGTCGACACTTGCTTTTGTGTACTCGGTGGTAGCTCAGATGCAAGTGTAGTCCAACCCTCTCGACATACTCCTGCTTTTGAACTTCGAGAGGAAGTAGCGCTCGAAGTAATACCGCTCTTAAGGTCGTCACCATCTGCATCATCTGTTGATACTACTGAGTTGCTTTCGCTAATCGTCTTAGATATTGTAGGCGGTTCTGATCTGGGTAAATGAGACATCTTTTCTGCTGTTATCTTCATGTTAAGCTGATGATTACCAATAAGACCTTCAGAGATTCCTCTTCCACACTTCAGTGCACCTTCAAATGACTGTTGTTCTTGTTGTTGTAGATTGTTGTGATGTTGAAAGAGTCGAAGACGTTCTTTTTCTGCAATTGATTCTTCGTGTTCAAATCTCAGGTATCCCTTTGGTGGTCTATCAATAGTTCCAATTAGTACTAGGGCATCTATCTCTTCATCTTCGTCTATAGTTGTTTCAAGTGTATTGTTTATACTTGCAGAATCCGAGTGATGAAAGCTATATTGTCTACTAGTACTACTCTCTGAATGTGATAAACGTTTTTGTAGTGAAGGATATGTTTCTCTACTATGAGCGCCCTCTTTGTCATTATTTAAGATTCGCGGCAACCCAAACTTTCCTCTGAGTAATGCTGTAACATCTTGTGTGCGTGCTTTGTCTGTCAATCTTACCGCAGCAGATGTTGTTGTAGTGGTTGATGATGCATAATTTGATGTAGGATGGTTTTGTGTATCATTAACATTATTACCGCGAGGTGCAAATACTTGTAGATATATTCTGTGTGATTCTTGACGACTCATCTTGATTTAATTATCAGTCTTTGTAGGATATGATATAGTAGTAGTAATGTGGTAATGTATTGAAACTGGGCTATCGTATACTATTGTTTAATTGTTTGATATCTCTACATCAAATAATATATTATCGTAATTTCGAAGTTGATTGTACTTATTGAGTATCTTTTTTTATCTTCTCTACCACGCCACTACTAATTATAACAAACAAGTATTTCATTAAAAAGGATTACTTATACTGATACTATTCAATTTGCAATGAAGTTCCAATACCAATCTCTCAACAAATCTCAAACCTCGACAGCGAGCATACTAAGTTAATAAGTACGAAGTACGATGTCTACCGATACTCACCGGACCACCGCCAAGAAAGAAAGCATGAAATTGTTCTTCCTCTAAAACATTACTATTATTACCTAATGCCTTAATGAGCATAAGAGATATATCATTGTTCAGGGAGAGAAAAATGGTATTAAAGTTATACTTGAACTTGTTATTATTCTAGAAACTCTATTGTAGAAACTCAAGTTTGTTATCTAGTTGCCAAGCAAATTGCAACATTGTTTGATCTTTGCGAGTACAGAGTAAATATAAGTATCTAGCGGTGCCATTATAATATCATTAAAGCAGCAAAATGACGGTGAGTTTGGAAATTGTATGGCATTGCAATTCTATATTGATATCTATCCTTGTAAGCAATTCCTAAACTCTCATGTTACAACATCACTGTAATACAAACTTTACATAAACCGATACTCTACTATGATATTATCTTCCAAAACAAATAAATGAAACGATACGCTTTCTAATAATTACATATGTACTACAATGTCGATCATTGCAAAATAAAACATCAACAGGAAACTGATCCAATAGCCGACTTACAAAGTCGTCTGAAAGATTTAGAATTATCCAAAGCTCATGCTGATACTAGTGCAATCATAAGAAAAGAAAGGGCAGATATGTTACTAAAGCTACGGAAAATAATGGAAGTAATGGAGTCAGAACAAGCCAGTGGCGGTGGAGGTGCAAGTAGTAAAGAATTAGAAGAGTTAAAAGCAGAAAATGCAGAGTTGAAGAAGGTGAATGCCAAACAAAATTATAGAATTGAACATTTGGTACACAATCTAAGAGAATCAATGCAATGATTTTGTGACCATATGAAATTTGCAATACTCAGTCAACTATCTATTGATATTACATATGGAATTGGATAGTTATGTAAGATGCCGATGTCAAGAGTGTATTATTTTAAAGAGCAGATAATGCCTCAGCTAACACATCACTATTGGGACACCAATAAGAGTCATACTTTTGTTTCCTCTTCTCTTTAGTACCATAGCCAGAGGTGATATTAACATCAGATGCTCGGACTTCTATAATTCTGCTTTCTTCCCAATCCAGTGATAGAAGGGATTGTACAATAAGAGCACTCAAATCTTCACGAGCAATAGGTTTCTCGGTCTCTTGTGTATCAATATCATCAATACTTTGTACAATTCGAACATCAAGTTTGTTGCTTATACCCTTCTCGAATGTAAAAGTCAAATCCTTGGATAGCGGGGAGTTTGTTCGTATGTATGTGTATTTAATTCCCTCTTCTTCTAGAATATTCACAAACTTTGAAGGCTGCACTGTTCTTGGAGTTTCGAATACAACTAAATGACTCAATCCAGCTGCTTTACATGCTTGGACACTATTCCGGAATATATTTATATGAATATCAGCATCGTCACTTGGCGCAACATCTTGATTCCAAGCTCCATATCTCTCATCTAAATATATCTCATAAACTTTTTCATTTGGACTGCTTTCATAGGTGTTGAGAGTAACCTTTCTTTGTTCTAACTGATATGATGTACCAATAATTGCAGCATCGAAATCTTTAAGACGATCTTTAATATGATTGACATCAGATGTATCTACTAGACGTACTAAATCCTCGCTACAAAATGCCGCTTTGAATTTACTTCCAAGTTCTTTGTTTAGTGCCTCCAGTGAACCAGAGGTGGCTCCTATTGCTCGTGGTGAGCCTCTAATGTTTGAAATGCCGGTACCATATAACGATGATGCTCTTTGAAGGAATCCGTAGGTAATAGCACCCATATATCCACCCGTACCAAATACAGCAATCTTAAATATTATAGTCATAGTCATAGTAGTTCATCAGGAACATTATATCACATCAATATACATTGCAGAGGAAGAAAAGTTATCATATTACACACTGTAGGCACTCGCTTATGATAGTAGCACCATTTTAAGACGAGATGACAATGTTAGTAATAGAGGCAACATAATCACTTCATCGTCAAAAGCCTTTATTACCATAAGCGAGTGCCTACAGTGTGTCATATTACATCAATATACATTGCAAAAGGAAGAAATACTCACCTTCTTCTTCTCTAGCGGTTTGGCAGCACAACCTTTGGGTGGCTGGTTGTTCATGTGCAAAAAAGATGATACTCGTATATTTTGTGCATGAGATGTAAATGCGTCTGAATTAATAACAGTGCATAATAAGAGTAGTACCGCAGTACTATATGAATACACTGTTGGTAGTACCATCATCATCTGCTTTTATTGAATAAATACCACTCACTAAAGTCCAGACAGCGTCAAGTACAATACAATAAAATCTATAATCAAGTACTGTCCGTTTGCTATGAAAAAATATTGAAAAACTTAGCACCCTTATTACTCAGGCTGTAGCCATAATTTTTTCATGAAACCTTTTACACGACATAGCCTAGCTATCAAACTGTGGCGTAGAATCTCTTTTAATGTTAGACTTTCATTTTCAGGTACTAAAATAGTGGCGCTGGATAAGCAAGCATACATTCGGTATCCTAAAAATAAAAATGCTTTTCAAGTTAAGCAAGGTAAGTATAACACAAAAAATAGTTTAAGTACCTATCTATCTTAAAAGCTCCGGTATCTTCTGCAGTCGGAGATCTAAATTTTAACTAAGAAGAAGTCTTTTGTGTAACTTTTAAATTATATATTTCGATTCACCTCACTCTCAGCTTTCCAAATCACCTTCGAACATCAAAATTGGACCAATAGAAAAAATTGAAATTTTTTTTATAGCAAACGGACAGTAGGACACACGTACAGGACAAGTTGTCAACTAACGGTATCCTACCATGAGAGTAGAAGTGTTACAGTACACTGAGTAACCTTGATTTCCAAATTCCAAATCATAATTATGTATAATCAATCCAATCAGCCTCCTAATCCTCCTAATCCTCCTATTTCAATAGCCATCTCAATAATGAACCAATATATCGCCTCTACCATTCTTTGCGTCCTTCTAGTAGTATCATATGCACATGGTAAATCACAAGAGCTCAACCCAACAACTTTTGCGAATACTCTAACTTCAAAAAATAGGTGATGGCGTGCAATACAAGAGCTCAATAGAGTATTTCAATGTGAAATGTGAATTGTGTAATGTGTAGTATGTTGGAATGTATACTATCTCACCCCTTCTCTCTGTTTCAAACAAACAGTTTTGTGAAGTTCTACGCACCGTGGTGTGGCCATTGCAAAGCGTTGGCACCTGACTGGGATACTCTAGCAGATAAGTATGCAGCTTCATCTTCGGTTGCAATAGTTTCTGTTGATTGTACAGCTGATAGTAATGAGGATTTATGTCAAGAGTATGGCGTCCAGGGATATCCTACACTCAAATATTACAAGGATGGTAATAGTGCGAGTGAAGACTACAATGGAGGACGGTCATTAGACGAATTAGAATCATTTGTTGATGAAACATTAAACAAAAAGTGTATTGTTGGATCTGCAGAAGATATGTTACTTGAAACATCGAACTGCTCCGAAAAAGAGTTCAAGTATACAGAAAAGATGAGAGCTAAGACTGGTGATGAGATTAAAGCGCAAATAGATCGACTGGATAAGATGAAGAATGACAAAATGAAGCCAGAGTTGAAGAGTTGGCTTTTTCAACGATTGCACATTCTTAATAGTTTACACTTTGAAGTGAATGATGAGTTTTAAGATTGCAATATGATACTGATCAAAAGAATGAGAATAAAGAGGAAAGAGTTTGAAGTAGTTCAAACTAGTTCAAACGCTATCATAGATTGAATAGCTGCAATTGAAAGGCTCTATATTAGACTAACTCTGCTCAATTATGATCAATGTGATCATTCTTCACCTTCAGCTACTTCCACTTCCTTCTTTGTCACAGATTTGATAATACCCACTGCTACCGTTTGTCGCATATCTCTAATAATAAAACGACCTAATGGAGCATATTCACTGAAAGGTTCCACACAAAGAGGCTTTGCAGGTACCATTGTCACAATTGCCGCGTCGCCGTTTTGAATAAATTCTGGATTTTGTTCTACTACTTTTCCTGTCTTACGATCCATTCTCTCCTTAATATGTGTAAATTTACAAGCCACATGTGCCGTGTGACAATCAACAACCGGGCAATATCCCACTGCAATTTTGCCTGGATGATTCATGACAATAACCTGTGCATCAAAGCTTGATACTTCAGAAGCTGGATTATCATCGGCATTTGAAGCGACATCTCCTCGACCTATATCTTTCACTCCAACCCCCTTGACGTTAAACCCTACATTCGTACCAGGTCCTACTTCATCACGTTCTTCATGATGTACCTCACATGATACTACCTCAGCCTCAATACCAGAGGGAGCAAACCTAACAGTGATACCAGGTTTGATAGTCCCAGTCTCGACTCGGCCAACAGGTACGGTGCCAATACCTCCAATCTTATAGACATCTTGAATTGGAATACGAAGTGATTTGTCCACAGGACGTTTGGGTGATGACACATTATCAAGTGCCTCCAATAAAGTAGGCCCGTTATACCAAGACATATTTGATGACTTTTCAGTGATATTGTCACCTAACCAACCAGATACTGGCACATACGATACCTTTGCCGGTTTATAACCCACCTTCTTGAGGTAGCTTGATGTCTCGCTCTTTATGGCTTCATATCTCTTCTCACTGTAATCAACACTAGCATCATCCATTTTGTTAATAACTACAACCATTTGTTTTACACCAAGAGTGTATGCAAGTAAGGCATGTTCACGAGTCTGTCCTTCACGAGATATACCGGCCTCAAAGTTTACAGAATCCACAACCATTACAGCAATATCCGCTTGTGATGTACCTGTAATCATATTCTTAATAAAGTCTCGATGTCCGGGTGTATCAATAACTGTAAAATCATACTTTTTAGATTGAAATTTCCATAATGTAATATCAATTGTAATACCTCGCTCTCTCTCGGCTTTTAGATTGTCCAATACCCATGCATATTTATGTGATGGTTTGCCTAATTCGGTACATTCTCTTTCATACTTGTCAATTGTCTTCTTGTCTATACCTCCACATTTATATATGAGATGTCCAGTAGTTGTAGATTTTCCAGAGTTATTATGTCCGATAACAACCAGAGAAATGAGATCCTTTGCCATTATTGTATTGTGTATTGTTTTATGCTATTGATAATCGATGCCAGTGTACAATCCCAAATATGAAAATGATTAGATGTCATTTTTTATGCGTCTTATCAATGTCACATATTATAAAGGAATAAATTACTTACCTGAAGATAAATAAGACTAAGAGAAGTGTATTTAATTAATTAGATTTGATAAGTTGTTTGGTAATAGTCTTGATTCTTGATGATTGGTTTAGATTTCTCTCAAGAAGTTTCTAACCGAGTGGAACTTCTATCTCTTTTTGCAACCATCCGTTCGTTATCGTCCTATGTATTACCTTATCCAATCTACTTGTATAATACATACAGCAAATATCAAACAGTATGCCTAAAGCAACAAAAGTTGGAAAGTTCAGGTCCGCCGCTAAGGCAACATCAAGAGATGTGAGGGCAGCTCCGCTCATAAAGAATAAGGATACCCCCATCAAGGAGGATGATGGTGATGCAAACACATCAAATATAGAGGGGAAAGAGACCACAACTCTTAGTAGAGGACAGCGTAAGCGTCTTGCCAAACGTGAACAATGTAAGTTATGTTTGTGTTGCAATGTATATCTCAATAGTTTATATGATGTAATGGTATCCTCATACTTATCTTTGTAATTCCTCATATCTTAACCTCTTAAACACAATCAAATGAATAGACCTCAAACGAGAGAAGATGGTGATGTCTTCACTAAGATTACAGCGGTTAGAAGAACAGAAGGGCAAGCTAGATGGATTAGATCTCATACGAGAAGCACTTGGTGAAGCAACATCGTCATTACCTGAATCTTCTCCTCCCAGATCAAAGATATCAACTTCTACACAAAATCAGCAGAAGAAGGATATAAAGTGCAATACAAACAAGTCTAAAAAGACATTAGCAGCTACAGAAATTACTCACATGGGATTAGTATTGCAACACCCATCATTTAAATCAAATCCCTTCTCTGCTATACAGCAACATTTACGAAATAGTCTATCAAGTGATAGGGAGAAGTTGGCTGTAGAAAGTAAGAAGCGCACTATAGAGGAATGTCGTTTCCAATCAAAGAAGAAGGAGGAGAGGAAGGAAAGGATACGAGATGCTAAGTTTGCAAAGCATAAAAAGGGTAGACATAATAATACCAATCAACGTAGATAGTATGTATCGAAGTTAAGATGTCAGGTAAGAACAAAAAATTGTGATCTCGGGGAAATATCAAAAGCACCAATACTAGGCCTTCGCCCGTGTTTACAAAACACATATAGTGGGTAGAAAGTTTTCCATTCGGATTGCAATAGCATACCACCAAAGTGTTAGTACGAGAGATCGTGAGAACGGCACTGTCAAAGTGCCATCTTATAACATTTTGTTTGACTTCAACTCTAAAGGGAGTGAGGATTGACTGTACTGTGTCATTCACACTGGGAGGTTATTGAAGTGACATCTCTTTGTATTTTGTATCATGCGTTGCATGCTCATTATGTATACTCATCTAATACTTGCTCTGTGTTTACTTTATACTGCAAAGAAGAACCATCTACGATACCTCCTTTGAATCATCAGTTCCTTCTTCAGCAATAGCAGGCTTGCGCTTCCGTTTATGATCAGGTGCATGAAAATTCTCTCTATTGTAAAATGATTGAAGTAATCTAACAGCCTCTTCCTCATGAATACCACCTATGATTTCAAATCCATGATGCTTAGCAGAGGGTAGAGCATCTGGTTTATGTAGATTTAGTAAGGAGCCACATCCTCCAAATCTATCATTTTTACAACCAAAGAATACTCTATTAATTCCAATCATTGATAGAGCTGCTGCACACTACATTGTTTGTTGGTAGTAGCAGATGGGATATAAATTAGCAAAGTATAGTATGATGTATTAAAACTGATACCCAATAGGCGATATATAAAAAGTATCTCTACTTACCATGATACAAGGTTCACATGTAACATACAAATCACATTGTTTGAATATATCCTTCTTATAAACTCTTCCACTACCCCAACCAAAGTTATTCTTCCAATGATGTTTACATTGTGGTATATTAATCCATTTATCATCCAACTTCTTCTTATCTTCTGACATTGATGTATATGATTTAGGTATATTTGTCCCATGAGCCGATTTACAAATGACATCTGATGATAATTTAATTTGATCACTTGCCCGGCCGAGTGTTAGCATACGATCTATCGCAACCATCTCGGCGTGTCGAGTAGCATCTCGTGTTGCATTAACTTGATTAGCACCATGACTTATGATTACTGACGGAGATGTATCGTATCCACTTGAGCATTCAATTGTATTAGATTTCTCATTGTCGGCACCATCATTAAATATTGATGGTTCAATGGTAGAGCCATCACGCAATACTATTACACAGCCGACAGGCACTTCACCGATTGACAATGCATCTCTTGCAACTTGAAGTGCTTGTTGCATAAAAAAGGACTCTAGATCTGAATTTCGAGTATTATCATCTTCTTTAACAACTCCTTTGCATGACGTGATATGTTCTGCATTCATCATTTGATAATGGAATTTGTAGCTCGAGCAAGAGAAGAGGGAAAGGTTGATGGTTGATTATCCAATGCTTTTTATTCAATGGGAGGGTATCCTTGTCAACTCAATTTTTTGTGTTGGCTCTCACTCACATCATTGGCGCTTATGAAGAGAGGTACAATGCTACTCCTTTACTGCATATTAGGCATAGCATTATATATATATAGACATCATTACTATCATATGGTTCATTGCTGTAAATCTTAGAGATATTATATAGATAGAAATCAAACAGGATACACTCTATAAAAAAATACTCTATCACACAATGACAATGCATGCTGGAGATAAAATACAATCTAGAAGAAGTAAACCTCGACGATTGTCATCTCAAATTGTAATGCTATCAGCCTTTACAATTATTGGTACTTTACAACTTGTATCCGCCACCGATAGTAGGACGTCGCTATTGCAACCAATACAAGAAGAAGATACCAGCTCATCTCTCATCAAAGGTCAAGATAATACAAACAACAATACTCCAAATGACGAACCAGCAGCTCGACTGCATAAAGAGAAGATGAAAGTCGAAACTAACAGAGATTTACAAGATAGTACTGCCGATGATGGTACCTACACTATCAATGCATTGGCATCTCGACTAAACAAGCCAGGTCAGAATCAAGGACGACAGGCAAATTTCAAGAGGAGAAACAATAATGGTGGAAATGCAGGGAAGAACAGACAAGGAAACGGTATTAGACAGCAGTCAAATAGTAACAATAACAGAGGATCTTCTAACTCTGGTCGTCAGTCATCTGGAGGTAACGAAGCTAGACAGTCTAGTGGTGGAGGAGATAATCGAAATCAAGGAGGTAACAATCGAAAGAATGGTAGTAACACTCAGAACGGAGGAGCAAGGCAGCAGCAGAAACCACAAAGAACTGGCAAGCTAAATGTTGGGGGTAACAAGAATCGAGGCCAGAAGCAAAATAACAACGGAGGCAATCAGAGAAGGAAGCCAAATAATACGGCTGGCCGTAGGAACAAGCCACAAGGATCAGGTAATAACAGACCTAATCGAAATGGTGGTGGCGGCAATGGTAATAGGAAGCCATCTCAACAGCAGCAGCAGAATGGCAGTGGGAAGAGAAATGCCAATGCTAATAATGGTAACAGTGGTACTGCTAGAAAGAAGAAGAAGGTACCAATGAAACGAACTGCCGAGAGTAAATTGGTAGCTGTTACAAACAAACTCACTACCAACGACTCTAGTAGCACTATCACTACACTTGATGATATTCTAGACGAAAATACCAACTCGATGACAATGCTTAGTAGTGGTGGTAACAATAAGAAACGAAGTTGGAAGGGAAGTGGTAAAGGAAATAACAAGAACAACAACAAGAACAAAAATAATGGAAGTAATAATGATGATTGGTTATCATCAAATTTAGGATATGACAAAGTAGGAATATATGAGGAATCTCCCCCCGACTATGGTGAGTGGGTCTCCAATGGTGATGGATGGGGTGGGGCTAATTGGATTGAGAAACAGTGTCCGTGTGTTTATATTGATGATCCTGAGTATGTGAAGGAGGAGGAGATGATTCAGTGGAGTGCTCCGGCAGCGTCGTGGGGTGATAGTTCTTGGACTTGGACGGGCAGTGCATGGATGTGGGGTAGCTCGTCTTCTTCATCATCTTGGGCCGCACCTGCATGGAATGATCATTCGTGGAGTGCAAGTTCTTCTTGGTCTAGCCCATCGTGGAATACTCCTTCATGGGGTGATACTCCTTCATGGAGTGATACTCGATCATGGGGTAGTGCTTGGTGGGGAAGCAGTCGTAGGCGTCGAACTCGTCGCCTTGCTAGCAAGAGTAGCGGTGGAGGAGGAAAGCATCACGCATCCAGAAGTCATGATGAAGAAAATGATGATGGATATAGTGGTAGCAGTGGAGATAGTGATGATAAACAACAATTCTTATCATCAACAGGGGAATACTTTTGTGGCGAATCGTTCCTTGATGCGGGAGCTAAGTGCTCACTGCAGTGTCCTTCAAGGTTGGATTCAGAGTGCCCAGGTAGTCAAACATGTTTTGCTGATACTCAATGCTCAACCGAGAAGAGTATACCTGGAAAGATTAAAGTTTGTACTTGTATGCCAACAGTAAGTATATACAGGGTGTTGAACTGTGTACCATTGTTGTGTTCGTGATGCTCATCCATTTCATATCTCTGCTATTTTCTTAGTACTTTCCAACGTATCAACCAACATATGCTCCAACTACATATGAACCAACGTGAGTTATATGTTTGCTTTATGTGCATGTAGATTTTTGTTTCCGTTTGCTCAAGTCATATATTACTCTTGTGCTTATATAGAATGCAACCAACAACATACGAACCAACCAATGAACCAACGACGTACGAACCAACGAATGAGCCAGTTCCGACAATGTTCCCGTAAGTACTACTTTATCTTGTTGTGTGTGTGTTGCAAAAAGCTCTTCCTCTAACATATCCCCTCACTTGTCATAACAGAACGCTTGTACCAACACTGCTCCCATCTCTACTGCCTACCCAAATCCCGTAAGTCACTTTAAGAAGAGTTAGGAAATATGTCTTTATCCGCGCCATTCTAATATCTTATCCTCTCTTTCTTTCTCTTTCATAAACGCAACAGAACGACTCCTTTTCCAACGCTCATTCCGACGGATTTTCCTACACTGTTTCCAACCTATTTTGAAGAACCAACCTTACTACCAACATTGATTCCGTGAGTCATCTATTCTCATGAAGTCTCAATTCATGCATTACTTATCCCATCTAATATCTTACTCTTCATTGAATCAGTACTTTGCTACCAACTTTGAGTCCAACCT
>Ga0214478_100614_pt1 | contig 20454 bp, 14 predicted proteins | sample M1_20Mar14CPVII9_2_FD_178001 | JGI IMG/M metagenome (GOLD analysis project Ga0214478, IMG submission 178001) | Marine eukaryotic communities from Monterey Bay, California, United States - M1_20Mar14CPVII9sort6BwellD7 | ecosystem: Environmental > Aquatic > Marine > Unclassified | place: USA...
CCAAAGTCAAACGAGGAAGTATCAGATGGATCAGCAGATGTTCGTCAACTTCTCGGTGTGAAAGGTGCATCTTCCGATACAGATGATATATGGAAAATTCGTCTTCAACTTACCAAACCAGTTACATGGATTCCATTAGTTTGGGGTGTCATGTGTGGAGCAGCTGCATCGGGTAATTACCATTGGATATGGAACCCCTTCGACCCAAATGATAGAGATGTCATGTTAGGATTGGAAGATACAGCGAAGGGATTTGTTGCCATGATATTAGCAGGACCATTCTTAACAGGATATACACAAACTATTAATGATTGGTATGATCGTGAAATTGATGCTATTAATGAACCATACCGTCCTATTCCAAGTGGTGCTATTAGTGAAGGACAGGTTATCTTTCAGATTTGGTTCTTACTACTTGGATCGTTTGGAATTGCATATGGATTGGATGTTTGGACTGGACATGATTTCCCAACTGTTTTGGCATTGAGTATCTTTGGTTCGTGGGTAGCATACATTTACAGTGCCCCACCATTGAAGTTGAAACAGAATGGTTGGGCTGGTAATTATGCATTGGGATGTTCCTACATTAGTTTGCCTTGGTGGTGTGGCCAAGCCGTCTTTGGAACATTAGACCGTCCAGTTTACTTCATTCTGTGAGTGTTTGACAAGAGATCGAGTTTGCTTTCCTCGTATGAGCTGTTGAGTGTGTGTATTGTCTTATCTTTAGACATCATTTGAAGAACTTTCAGACATGCAGTATACTAATATCTCTTTGTTTTCTTGTCTCTACAGTCCTATCCTCTATTCAATTGCTGGTCTTGGTATTGCTATTGTTAATGATTTCAAATCCGTTGAGGGAGATCGTGCACTAGGACTTGAGTCCCTTCCTGTTGCATTTGGTATTGATACTGCCAAATGGATCTGTGCTGGATCTGTTACATTGACTCAGTTGGGTGTCGCTGCCTACCTCCAAAGTATTGGCGAGTCTACATATGCAGCAATTATCCTTGGTTTGGTATTACCACAAATGTACTTCCAGGCTACATTGTTGATCCCTGATCCAGTGGCAAATGATGTCAAGTTTCAGGCTCAGAGTCAACCATTCTTTGTCTTTGGAATCTTGGCAACAGCGTTATGTCTTGGTCATCATGATTTCTCAGCTTAGATATAGTTATGCCGCAACTCATGAGCTAAATTAAGAGAAAAGTCATAATGTTTACTCCTTGCCTTGATCACTAATTTACTCCTCGCCTGCTCGCACTCTACATTTCTTACTCATCCAGCTGGACTTTTTAGTACAACACAATCAGTACTAATACAATAAGCTTACTTTTAGGCCCACGGAAAACATGAGAGTGTAAGTAGAAGTTGTGGTTCTCTCCTAGATAGAGAGAGAAAGAGTAAAGTGTTTGACTGTATGATATAGTATTTATGCTGTGATAGAGACAAAAAGCAATACAATAAGAGTATTTAAACGGATATATTTACTTGGGGCGTGTCACTAGTTCAGGAGTTATACAAAGAAGACAAAGAGATTTTGAAGATTCACTATTTTCCAACATGCCGATCAGACCGCTTGCAATACTTGGGAGCCGGTTAACATGTGTCCAATCTATCCTGGCAATGGAGAGATGGAGAGGATATCCACAATTTGAAGATGATAAAGGATCTGGGCGTGTAGCTCTATTAGCATGCATTCTATCTTCAATCTTTGGAGTACACTTCATCTTATGTTTGCAATTTCTACTGATAAGGTTTGGTGTACTTTCGAAGGATATATTTGGTACTTACTGGACAGATGAAACTCTTCAAATGGCATTTCAGTGGAGTTGCTATGTCATAACACTCTGTTGTTTTCATCTTGGAGAGTTTTTCACAACTGCAATATGCAACCCATATGTGTGTACAGCAGATTCATTCATGGTTAATCATTCAAAAGCATATACTGCTGCTGCTTTCATATCTTGGGTGGAGTTTTGGATACGAATTATCTTCTTCCCAAAACATAATATCTCGAAGATGTTTTATATAGGTATAATATTTGTAATTGGAGGACAAGTACTACGATCTGTTGCAATGCACACTTGCGGAGAATCGTTCAACCATTATATACAACAAGATAAGAAAGAGAATCATGTGTTGATCACACACGGAATGTAAGTTGTGAAGTATATTATTTCAGTTTGTATATCTGTTCTCTCACACTATTGTCATGTCATTAATGCACAACTCATTGAATACAAAAAGATACGGCATATTGCGTCATCCTTCCTATGTTGGATTCTTCTATTGGTCAATAGGGACACAGTTAATACTCTGCAATCCAGTATCAACAATATTATATGCAGTGGCTGCATGGACGTTCTTTCGGTATAGAATTGCATTCGAGGAACAGACACTGAAGAACTTGTTCCCAGATGGTGCATATGAATCATATAGAGAGAGGACGTATATCGGTATACCACTGATAGGACTTGTCATGAAGTTTGATAGCAACAACAAAAATAAGAATCAATGAACACGATGAATGGATGTGTATACTTTCTTTTGTTTCTTGCTTTAGATGAATTATAATATTATTACATTGGTTGTTGAACTTTATTGAAGACTCGCATATCTGGTCATACCATTGCAGTTTTTGTTGTATCTTCATTACCTTACTCTCTCAATAGATAATATCTTCATTCTACTTATCCCCCTCCCAGTAGCAGTTCGAAAATAATGACAAGTATATTACACGCTATTATCGGTAACTTTAAATACTGTACAGCCTGTAATAAACCGATTGCTTGTACTTGTAATGGTCGTGATGATGGATAACATCCCATATTATTTATATCATCTAATCCATGTTTAGCTAAGAATCGTTTTCTATGTAATATCAATATTGAATTTGTAAATAGTAAACCAGCCTATTGATAGTTGCAAAGGTGAATGAAGGATACGATATGATATATGTTGGTAATGGATGGTAAATGAGAGAAAGGAGATATATGATATTACTTAGAATATATAAGAATAGGACACGGCTATGATGTTACAAGCATTATACCACTCACCTTGAATATATTCCAAAGTGAAAACATTTTTTCTTGTCTCTCTGATAGGTACTCTTTGATCTTTGTCTGTGATATCAATTCGCCTCCACAGTCCTCCCGGTATTACCAGTACTCAACTTAATTGTTGATCGATATGATCTGACGTCGTAATAGGTATCAACCCCTCTCAACTCTATCTCCTCAATCAAACTCATCAACAATCTTCAACAGTCACACAAAACTAAAAAAAAATAGGATACGTCCCGAGGCCACTACCACTTGATAAGCTGCAAAAACAACCTATTGCTATAGTATTTACAATTATGAATAACTGAACTGATGGTATACTACGATACTACCAATCGATCTCCCTTTTGGTAGATGTGCCATTCACTGCACGCTACAACAATAAAAGATCACTCAATGCCGGTATCCTTATCATTCAACCTCTCTAGAGTACGAGTACGATAGCAAAAAAAATACTAAGTTACTCTTGGCCAATGGAGATAGACAAATAAATACAGTGGCCGCTGGTTACTAATAATACAACAATACTGTTCGATAATATAACTGCAATTTGTGATTCGACTTGCAAGTTATTTTCTAACATAAATACATCACAGAAAAAGGATACCCCAACATGATCGAATCAGCCACACAATCTCCACCACCTCCTCCTCCTCCACCACCAGAAGAAGAAACAAATACTACAATGATATCATCCTGCCTATCAACAATAGTAACCTATCCACAATTATTACAACATGAGGAAGCATTATCAACACAGGCCGCTACTGCTGGATCATTAGGCGCATACGATGTTACAAAGTGGATTACATACCTCCAATCAATTGATGATGTATTGGACATATTAAAAGATGGCTTGCATTCCCTTACTACTACTACTAATCAACAGAATAAGAAGATGGATTTAAGTAAAACTACAACAATTCAAGCAGGCGGTGCAACGTTCCACATTTCATCTTCCATGGCACCCGGCATTACACACACTCCATCTCAATTTAATGTAGAGATTAACAAGTTAGTACAGGCTCGTATATTAGTTGGTGAACGATCTGTTAGCTTATTACCAGGATCATACAAATTATGGAAGAATCATTTATTATTTAAAACTAGCTTATTAGAATCATCTTCCTCGAGGGGCGCCAGTAGCAATAAGAAGTTGATAACTGACGAACTACAAAAGAAATCAAATCAATTACGTTTCCCACCCTACCTACTAACATCCTCAAACAGACATAATCATTACAATTCAACTAAATCAGCATATGAACGATCATTAGTACGATTACATAAAATGCCATCAATATGGTTACATTATGCTGCCTTCGTCGCGTTATACAATCCACAATGTGATCCAACGTTAGTTCGACATATATATGATCGTGCGTTAATTGCATTACCAGCCTCACAACATGAACGGATATGGGAAGATTATTTATGTTGGGTGACTGGTATATTACCCACCAAGTCTGGTCAAGATAAGAATAATCAAAATAATAAAGATTGGACGAATATATCAAGGAAGGGAATGCATAATGTTAAATATGGTTTTGAAAGTCCATTAGTTGCACAATGGAGGAAGAATGGATGGGGATATAATCAAATTCAAAGTATGAATTCTGATAAGGAAAACCATACTACTACTAACAGTAACAATAAGGGCAAGAAGATGATGGAATATCTATCAACGGTACCAACCGAAACGGCATTACGAATATTACGTCGTCATGCCAATTGCTTTGATACTACCTTTCGTGAAGATTTGGCAACATTATGTATCACACGGTATGAACGATATGGTGAGGCGGCGACATTATTATTATCATTACTTAATAATAATTCAGGTGGACAATTTATGAGTCCGAATGGTACCACCCGGCATGAATTGTGGTTACGATTTGCAGATGTATGCACGGGACATCCGAATGAGGCCAAGGTTGCTGGTGTTGACTTTGATGGGATTGTACGTGCTGTGTTGAAAGGACAGGATGGTGGTGGCGGCGGTGATAGTGGTGGTGGAAGTGGTGCTCTGGGATTTAAAGTATTTGACAACTCTAAGGATGACGAACAACAACAGACTAATAACAAGTCTACACCACAAGTATTAAATCATCGATTGGGTGAAATGGAAGGTACCTTATGGACACGATTGGCAGAGTATCATGTCCGTGCGGGTGATTTTGAGTTGGCCCGATCGGTGTATGAAGAAGCGCTCGAGGCTATTACACGAGTACGTGATTTTAGTTTAGTCTTTGATGCGTATGTCAAATTTGAAGAGGGTGTCATCGAGGCATTGATGGAACTCATGGAAGAGGAAGAAGACGATGAGGATGAAGATGAAGATGAAACTACCGCAGCAGCAGATAATGAGGACATGGATATTCTCCTTGGAGACAATGCTGTCAATCCCTACTCCAATAACGACGATGGAAATGATACTACTGGGGGAGGAGCATCTGCTGATGTTGAACTTGCCATCTCCCGTGCGGAGCACTTGACATCCAGACGTCCTCTACTTCTCAACCGCGTCTTGTTGCGTCAGAATCCACACAATGTCGGGGAGTGGATAAAACGATCACAGCTCTACCTCGATTTAAATGAGGTTAACATGGCTGTGACAGCACTTGAGGAATCATTAAAGGCCGTCTCGGCAAACAAGTCTGTGAATGGCTCACCTTGTACCTTGGTATTGACACTTGTGGATATACACGAGAATCGACAAAAGGATGTAAATGCCGCACGAAAGGTGCTAGAGAGAGTGTGTACTAACAGTGAGTACGAGTTTCAAGATAGTGATGACTTGGCACAATGTCATGCGGCGTGGGTTGAGTTGGAGCTACGACAGGAGGATTGGGATATGGCATTAAACCTAGCCCGACGATCAGTTTCTGGTAAGGTGGGTAAGAAGAGTTCCAAGGCCACAAGAGGACTATCCCGAAGTCTACGCCTTTGGAACTTATTGTTTGATTTGGAAGAGTCGTTGGGCACTGTCCAAACAACCAAGGATGCCTATGACCGTGCATTAGAGTTGAAGGTCGCCACTCCCTCCCACGTGTTAAACTATGCTACATTCTTGAAGGACAAAAAGTACTTTGAAGAATCATTTGCGGCATATGAACGCGGTCTAGGATTATTCCCCTTCCCACACGCCGGAGCCGTATTGCTGTGGAAGAACTATCTAACTAATTTCTTGGAACGTTATGAGGGTTCAAAGACACCAAGAGTGAGGGAATTGTTTGATCGTTGCCTTGCAGACTGTCCTCCAGAAGAATCTCCCGAGTTTTACCTCATGTATGGAGATTATGAAGAGAATCATGGTCTTACGAAGCGTGCTTTGGGGGTATATGAAAGAATGAGTAATGCTGTCCCACCTTCAGAGAAGTATACCGCCTATCGTTTATACATTGCCAAGGCGATTCAATATCTAGGTGTCACTTCTGCTCGACCAATCTATGAAGCTGCCATATCAGCGTTGGAAGATGGATCAGCTTCTAGAATCTGTCTCGAGTATGCCAAGATGGAGACAGGACTGCGTGAATCTGACAGGGCTAGGGCGGTGCTTGTATATGGAGCTCAGCTTGCTGATCCCCGTCGTGATCCAGACTACTGGAAGGCATGGCATGAGTTTGAAGTATCACATGGAAATGAGGAGACGTTCCGTGAGATGCTTCGTGTCAAGAGAAGCGTTCAGGCTGCATTTTCTACTGTTAACTATAATGCAGAGCAGATGGGTTCTACTCCCCAAGTTGAGACTCTTACTGATGATCAAGCGATGGAGATGATTGCCGAGCGCGAGGGCATGGAAGTGGAGAAGCCATTGGTAGGAGGGTTTGTCCAAGGTACCAAGAAGCGTAAGTCTGACACGGACTTGTCGGCGCTAGAACAAAGAGCTACAAAAATTCGGGAAGCAGTCGGTGATGAAATTGATCTTGATGATCTCGAAGAGGAGGAAGAAGAAGAGCCTGCCGCTGCTGCTCCTTCAAACACAAAGAATGTTTCCATGAAGGCAGTCCCGGCTGCAGTTCTAGGTGGGCTTGCTTCAAGTGGAGATAATAAGTAGACTAACGATTTAACATGGCAATTGGTAGTTAACTGCACGTCGATTATATCATGCTCATCTAGGTCCACTTGACGATGATTTGTTTTTCCGCCTCTGATGATCAAGTAGTTGCTTCTGCATGTTGCGCACATCTTTTGTATATGTATCTCGACTTCCTGACGGCACCGACATTCTATACCTCAATTCTTCTGTTGATAAACTTTCTGCGAGTTCGAGCAATGTTCCAAGAACAGTACTGATGTGATTAGGTGCAACCTTATCAGGCCTCATCGTTGTGTAATACCATTCTCCAGTGGTTGGATCAAAGCCAACCTCTGCGATTTTCGAACCAGTCTCGTGTTTATCGGCTTCAAGTCTATGACGTTCACTCTCGGGTAAGCGGAGGTATCGAGTCATATCAACAGTGGTACCTTCTTCACCCATGACACCCACACGCAAGATGTCATTATCGTTACTCTGATTCCTACCAAAGTTTTGACGTGGTGGCATAATCTCAACATCAATTGTTACAGTGTCAAGATACTTCCACTTTAATAAGTTGACATCTGTACCACAAATATAAGGAGCATTTGGTTGAAATATAATCCCATCCGTCAAGTGGTTATGAGTATCACCATATCGATATGTTCTCATTCCCCGTTCTTCACTTACATATGAAAGCAACCGATCCAGGTCTGTCCTTTGTACAAAGTTCTTCCGTACCAGAGGCAGTGCTATATTCGGATCAGATACAGCAGAAGGATTAAACACATCTACTTTTCCTCCTACACCTTCCTTGACAAATGACGCAGCCTTCAAGTGTTTTAATCTCTGTTCGAATGGTAAATGCAATATAGGCTCATTTGCAGAATTGGCAAGTACATCAAACACAATAAAGATTGGCCGTCGTAACTTGCGATGTACGACAACCTCGCCGTCCAAGACACATCCTGGTTTGATTAATGGAATAATGTTCTGTAATGGATCCTCATCACTACCGGCACTACTACCCCGAGGTTTTGGTTGGAAAGCTTTTCTCGTTTCATGACTTGCCCTATCCACCAATACAGCACTCTTACCAGTAAATACCAATAAATATCGCACTCCATCAGTCTTTTCAGATAGAAAATATCCACCATCACCACTCCGTTGGACTTCCTCAATGTTATGTCTTGAGAAATTCACTGGCATACTACCTATGAAATTTCTTGGTGGTTTACAACTTGATTCGTCATTAATATTGGCACGTCCTGAACCATCGGGAGCAATGGCACTTGACCAACTTTGACACTTTGAATCCATAAATCGTTTAATTGTACCACATTGACCTATCGCCAACTTGGTTTGTTCAACATCAACATGTTCACGTAGGAACTCATCTACTTCTAACACATCATGTGTTGGATTAATTTGTTGTATCATGTACCATAATTGTTGTGCTAATGTTTCTGCTAACTTTCTGGCTTGTGCATCATCTTGTGTTGATAATAACTTTTGAGTCATTGATGATGATAACTCCATTTCAATTTCATATCCAACCTGTTGTGCATGTTGTGATGATGATGCACCTCTAGGTCCAGGATTATCACTGGTAGTTACCTCGGTAACATCCATCCTCCATGCAAAGCTTTTATCAGTCCTGGAATAACTTCTACGACGTTTGATCCTCTTTGTATTCCATCCTGGTGCTAAACTAGCAACATCATTTGGTACATTATTATTATTATTATTATTATTATTAGTTAGTGATGTTTCAGTAGCACATGTTAATCGTAAATCATATGGTGCAGCCGGTAGTGCCATGTCTAATGTTGATAACTTTTCCTTCTTTTCAGATTGTCCTCTTCCCAATGTAGTTGTTGTTGCATTATTATTATTGTTTTGAATGTGTGGAAAGTTCACTCGAGTATGATTTGGATAGGTAAAGACAGACGTAACACTTTCTACTTCAGTTAATTGTGATTTGAGTACTGAACTTTCCGATTCATTCTGTTTTGGTTTCTTACAAGAGAATGCAGCTGATAGTGGTGAGACTTCACTAAGGCCGGCACCTGTCCATTTGAGGTAGTTACTTCGTGTAATTCCTCCTTCAAAGTTGGTGGATGGTTGTTGTTGATTAGATGATGATGTAGTATTATCTGCAATATTCGTAATAAATGCATGTGCTACACGATCTTTCCCCTGGATTGGAACTAGTTTAGGACCTGAGGATAAGGCACGCATATCATGTGAACCAAATGGAGAGATTAATGTCCCTAACCTTGCCTCGATTTCAATATTTGATTTATTATTATTGGAAGATTGAGTATTACGACGACGTGCCATGGATCTTGATTGTATGAGAAATAATTTAATAGCATCTTCTGGCTGGGTTGGACGAGAGAGGAATGGATTTTTTGGAGATGAGTTATTGTTGTTGTTATTAGTTGGACGATCTGATACGGATCGTTTTGCCTCCTTGGATGATTGAGATATTAGATTACCTAGTGCACCGCTAGCTGGACGTTTACTTGACATATTGATATAATATTATGTTGATGTGTATAATTTGCAACTCGATAGATATAATTGAGTACTTGCACTCAGTATTAGTATTTTCCGACTCGATGGTAATGTTGTGTGGTTGCTCAAAGTCTATACATATTAAACCGCCGTAGTAGAGATATCAAGTGACTATTTGCCCATACCAAACGCCGATATATTACAGTATCGTATATCTCAGGGCAATCTATCACCACTGGCTAGACGGCTAGATTTTAGATTGCCCTATGAGGTCGATACATAGATCCAATGAAACTAAAGGAATCCCCCCAAAATCTTGTGACGTTGCAATTTGCTTACCAAACAAAGCGGAATTCCTCTACTACTACTATTACCATATCTACATAATACAATGAACCGTTTCATCTCATCACTATTAATATTGGTAGCCTTGGTTGCCTCATCTGAGGGGTTTGCTCCGTCATCTCTTGGCGGTATTTCTGGTGGTGAGTTATCATAACAAGGTGCATGAGTTTCCACTCCACAAAACAGATTGCAATTACCATATGTTTGTGTGTTGTATATATATATACTGTCGTCGTGTGTACCGTATGTTATCATATATATGGAGTGTTGTCTGATATATACAATTCATATTGTTTGATATGCAATACTTACGACCAATTTACATGACTCTCATGCAATACCCTCTCTTCTTTTCCTTCAATAATAAGGCTCCAATTTTGTAATCTCACAAAGACCACAAGGACAACAACCAGTCTCACGATCAAATAGTAAAAGTTCATTACAAATGGGATCACAGGCCAAGTTTGGTGTCTTCTCACCAGCGGTGTATGCAGCCAAAATTACATTGGGGAATGATAAATTAAATAAAATTCGTGGTAAGGCAATTAGTTTACATTCACAATATATTGGTGAATTCTGCACGTGGTCTGGTGCGTACCATTTACGTACCCGACTAATTAAGAAGGCTAAGCTTAATGGTGATATATTGGGTTTCCTTGTATAAATGAGGATTTGCAGCATTCTTTAGTTATATCGGGGTAATAAAATTACAGACAATTAATTGGGTAGGAGAGTCTTGGTAGTTTGGGTATGAGTTAGTGTAGAAAACTTACTTGGTTTGCAGATGGACTAGTTTGGTACTAATTGCATAGCTCTGGTAGTCCTCCTTAAACTCATTTATCAAGTTTTATTGAAATCATGTCTTATGTTTTAAGTCAACAACACAACTAGAGTTGAAGCTTTACATCCTATTTTACATATCTTACTTTAAGTTTAATCTATCTTATAATCTGTCTCCATGTTGCTTATTCTGTGGGTAAGGTCTTGGAAGTCACCACAACCCGCAGCAACAGATAAGTTTGCTACAGCTCTTGCATTATCAAAGTCTCCCGACTCAGCAAATCTTGTACTAAGCATGAAAACAGATGCCATGGGTAGATGTATTCCTGCCGATATGGCCTCCTCGAGCACTAACTTGGAATCCTCAAGCAGTCCTAGGGTATAGAGGAGTCGAATATGTTCATAGAAAAACTGCTTCGTCTTTTGTATACCTGCCTCCTCCATGGCATCAAGAATTATCTGTGCAGCTCCAACAACATCATCAATGTCTTGGGTGTTGTAATTTGTTGGTTGACCAGGTTTATAAGGGAACCTGTCTTTACCATCAATATACAAAGCTTCCATGAGAAAGGAAAATGTGTTAATGTCAGGCTGAAGACCAAGTCGGGGCAACTCCTCAAAGACAAAGAAGGCATTGTTAAGATCCCGCATCATTCCATATCCAATCAACATTACATTCATAGCACTAGTAGATCTTAAATGTTCATTACCTCGCCAATTCAACAAGTTATGAGAATGATCCATCCTCTGTTGAGAATAGGATACCTTCAGTGCAATGTATCGCATGAGTATGGCCGAGGGCGTGTGTCCATTCTTCTCCATATCAACTAGTGCTGAGAAGAGATTCTTATCCTGCTTTGTTGCTGCAAATGACATAATGACGTCTTCAAACATAGTAACAGTTGGACTGTAACCAAAATGTTCTGCCAAGTCCCAAACCATTAGACTCAAGTCTACATCTCTCCTTGCAGATGCCATGGATATTGATTCTAGTGTTCCCAGGTCAATATGGTAGCCTCTGCTTGACGATTCGGGCTTATCAATATTATCAAGGTGGAGTTGCTGTATTACAGATAAAACTCCCTTTGTAGCCTCGAGGTCTAGTAGTGGTGTAAATGGCGTGTAATGTGATATGAGTCAATGAAAGGGGGAATACTTGATATGTTATATCAATCTCACACAATAAACAACTCACCATTGAAGGGATGATAACATTGCAGCACATTAATGACAGCTTCTGGCTGTAGTTTATGTCCTATAGAAGGTTAAGCCCAAAAGGAGAATAAGTTGAGAAGGGGTTTACGACTAAACAATACAAACATCAACACCTAGAAATGTTACTTACCGGACGATGTCAACATTGATAATACTCTTTCGTGGGGAAAGATATCATGACTAGATGGGATTAATCTTGACGGATCACGTCGTTTCCCCCTTGATAGGATATATTCATACAACTCTGGATCCAATACAGGAAAGTTCTTATGAAGAATGTACTTCATAATTGGATTCGCCCAAGCGGCAATTTCTTCATTTTTGCGATCAATTAATGCCGCTACCAATTCGGGTAGAAGAATATATTGATATACCTTCTTCTTACCCTCTCCATACTCCTCCTTGATATGACGAGTTAAATCATTTACCAACTTTTGTAAATCGTATGGACTTATATTTCTTTGTGATATGGTGGACCTATTATTCGAATTTTGAAACTTATCAATTGGTCGTAACCGATGTATAATTCGTTGATACATATCTAATCTAACAAGTCTTCCCTGTTTCTTACATTGTTCTGCATGATACTTTAATATCTCATAACTGGCAGTAACATTGTTATTCCGAATGAGATAGAAGAACATACTAAGTAGCTCCTTCTCATTGAGTAATTCCTCTGCATATGGAGATTCTCTTACCTCGTTGAACAACTTGCTTATCTTGATATGTCCCCTTCCTGTATTCTGAAGAAACTCCTGATCAAGTACACGTTCCATCTTTTGTTTTAAAGTATCGAATTCATTTACTTCTTCATTTGGCTGTTGATTGATTGGTTCATCAATATTTTCTGTAGCAGCGATTGCAATGTCTTCTTCTTCTGGAGTTACAGATTCAGACACAGAGCTGCTAGCAGTAACAATATTGGCATCATTTGCTAGATTCTCGTCTTCAATCTCCTGTTCGCGTGATTCGCCCGTTCCCACTTCATCCACCACTTCTTCATTTGTATTAAGGCCTAGCCCATGCCATGTTGTATCCGATATAATATTAAGATTATCTGATGATGTAGCTGTGGTTGAAAATAATGTTGATGTAGACTTGGAACTATTGTTCAATGTTGAAATTGCCTTATATAATTCTACAGGGGCGATAACTGCTTCAGATGATAATATACGAGTTGATATACCCTGAATTTCAAAGCCACTGGTTGATATTGATGGGGGGATAAGATGTGGCGGAGTATCAATGCCATCAAGTCTTACTCCCTCGGCGGCACTACTATATCGACATGGCGTATATTTCGGTAATACCGCCCCCAATCCTCGTCTACGCTTTTGTATTATTAAACGTCGAATCATCCTTCAATACTAATCTTTCAATAGTAGCAACACCATAAGCAAATTATTATTTGCTTGACATCTCGTCTCAAGTAAGATTTTATTTTTGTGGAGAGGTATCTTAAAGAGTAATGTGGTATCCTATTAGCCCCAATGCCGAGACTCAAGAAGAAGATCAGACCAAGACTAAGAGGCATAATAATAAGGCCACTTTAATACATAGGTAGGTTAAATCTATACTTATCTACAACATCACTAACTGCTTGTACTCGTCCGTTGTGCATCTACGGCGGCAAATAACTGTTGGCAACTAGCCACAATGTCAGCTGGCAATGTAGCTTGAACTTGTGAGTAAACTTCTGGCTCTCTTTGATATGCTGTCTTTAACACATCATTCAAGAAGTGCAACTCCTCGACATTGTCAAGCGGAGAATGAAAATCATCTTCGATATCATCAAAATCATCATCCCAGCCTTCACCCAACAGGAATTGAGAAATGTCGCCCCCTGCCGTTAGTTTGTTCAATGCAGTCATGTAGGCTTCATCATTTGGATTCGTCACGTCCTCATTCTCGTCAAATCCCTCCCATTCTCCATCATCATCACCGCCAGCTTCAGCCTCGGGTTCAATGGCGGCCTCGTCATCCTTCTGAGCCTTTTCAGAATCAGCTTTCATCTTTGCTGCTAGCTTGACAGTAGCTACAATGATATTGGGGATCATCGTTCCTACATGTTGTGGAAGAGATGCAGCGGGAATTCGAAGAACTGACAACAGTCCAAGAATTGACATCTTTTGTGATAACCAATTCTCCATGACATCCATTTCCGTAATCCATTGGGTAAAGATGATGACAGTTACACCTCGCTTCTCGAGTTCTTGAAGTTCCAACTCGGGATTGTAATACAGTGCAGATCCTAATACTTGGTATACCATATGACGAGTTGACGGGTTCTCTGCACTAACTTGGCGCCCGAGCTTGGCAAGTGACACGTCATTGATGGTTGGTAAGTAGTTGTCTACCTGACCAGCACAATTATGTAAAACACTCATGTATAGTGATAATGCCTTCCTTTGTTCACTCTCTGATGACCGATCCTCGTCGTTCACAGTCTTTGAAACAATGCTAAAAATCATATCAATATACTTCATTGGACCTTCCGGTGTGTTGCCTGATGAAGCAAGAAAGTGTTGAGGATCCTTCTCGATAAAGTTATTCAGTGGTGGTGCCATGAGGATCATATAATCAAATGCCCAGTTCTCAAACGCTACATACAACAGAGGAAATGCCTCCCAAATCTGAGGAGTCAGCTGTAGTGGAAAGTATGTGAGGAATGTCAGCATATCTAACGCGAATTCAACATACTCCAAGTATTCTCCATCATTACCCAATATCTGAATAATCATTGGAATAAGATGGACCTCCATGCCTTTGTATAATTGAGGATGTTCACATGTTCCTTTCAATACAGTGTTGATGCATTCTAGACATTGAGCTGCTGCCATGGCGGCATCATCGTCGTCTTCCCCAGCGTCAATGTAAGTGTTAAAAGCACCTGATAATTGTGTCACCAAAGCAACTGCATGAGGCTCGATGTGTTCTCCAAATGTATCAATAATTACTTGAAGCGCCGCCACAACCTCATCATTACCAATTTCATTCATAATACGGAAGTATTCATTTAAGATTTGAGGGAGGACCGGAAGTAGCGTTACGTCTGCGCCCTCCACCTCGATGAGGAAACGAAGTGCCTTACTTGCTTCAATCTGAACGGGTAAAGCTGGATCACTCAATCGCTGTAAGACCAACTGAATCAAATTTCGTAGGTGTGTTCCATCGTCTGACCACTTTGTTTCCGAGAATCGCTGCACCATCCAACATGCTCTGCATCTTAGAAATCCCACAGGGCTATTAAAATCGGGAAAGACACTTGATACCATTAACCCCTCAAGCTCTGACGCGTAGTTCTTCTTGCCTAACAAAATCTCTGATAGAGAACCAAACGTTAACAGTGCACAGTCCTTCTCAATATGATTCCGATTTGCCTCGTCGGTGGCATTATACCGTTGTAATATCTCAGATAAGAACCCAAGTAGACCTTGCATTGTGTCCTGACCACGATATTTAACCGAACTAGACACTAATGTAATAGCCGACATGCGTGGATCATAAAAATCTGCCAGTGGAGAGTTTTGTTTATGTACAAACTCATGTGGATCATTCTCAAACTCGTCCACATCTTCCTCAGTTAAGCACATGGCCGGGAAGCAAACCTTGTAAAGCAAGAAATCCATATGCGGCTTGAGTAATTTGTATGTAGGTGCCAATTCCACTGCCAAGTCTACAAAGTTGAGACATAGGTGTACTACCCGATCAGTACAAAATTGTCCACTGGGACGTAAGTTGAGTGTCTCGCAAATTGGACCAAGAAATGATGGAGCCACATTAGTCGAAAAGTAGGTTGCAAACTCCTTAATTTCTTTCTCGGCATAGTTGGGAATACCATATCGGGAGAATAATCTTGTCATAATCTGTGCTGCCCACTTCTTAACCTTCCACCATGGCCATGCATTCCGCTCATCTTTCGTTTTGGGTTGATCCTCCTCAGCTAATGGTTTCGTAAGCACAGCCTTGAGTACATTAAACCACGGTTCCATCGCAGTTGGATTAGCAAGTGCAGGTGATGGAGTTGATGATGCAGTACCATCATTATTATTCCCATTTGGAAGGTAGAATTGTGTACTACTCCAAAATATCTTTAATATTTGTTTGAGCATCATGGCCGCTTCCAAACTATTCTCGTTACATAAACGTGTTGCCAATGGTAGTATTAATGGAAAACTTTGTATAACAATTTCATTTAATGGACCACGTTGTTCTCGACTTTTGTATTCGTATCGTTTGCAAACCTTCCGTAACGCCAATAATGCATTGTGAACACGCAATGCTTGTGATGGATCTGAATTTAATGATATTGATTGAAGTAATGAAGGGAGTAGATTCGGCCATTTGTCTGGAAAGTCATGAATGGATATACTATGGAGTGTCTCGGCCATTAAATCGCGTATAGATTTGTCTGGTTCTGATAGGAGACATTCAACTAATTTGCTCTTCACTACAACTTTATCTTCCTCTGATAAAAGAGGTGACTTTTGAGGTGTGCCATCTGCATTGGTAGATCCATCGAGAGCTGGCAGCGGCATACCCAAATAGGATGTACGTTCAATCCAACACTCGCGACATATATTCTTTAATTGAATAGCAGCAGCTTGGCGAACTTCATATTGAACCTAAGTGTTGTAAATGCCAATGATATAATTTTGTTCACATCATGTAAACATACAAGATGAGAATATTGCAATATACAAATCAATGAGATACTAATATAGTGTATAATTTCTCACCTGTTTCTCTTCGGTAATATGAAGTAGCATTGCCGTAGCTTTAGGAACAAACTTAAGCTGCTTAATAGAGGCCTCGGCAGGATCACGAACATTACCGTCTGGACTGAAAGATTGTTGCAAAGCAAGATGAAGTTGCTCTACTTGAGCCATGTCGATATTACTTTGGTCTGCCATTTTTGTTGTAATATGATTATGGTTTTATTGTTCTGTGTTCAATATGTTCAATATCTACGCCACCTAGGTACCTTTATATCGATCTCAATGAGTTACGTAACAATAAGTGATCTCATAAATGAATGGTTTTCCTTCAAAAAATTATGAGAGTATATATCCTTTCGCGGTATCCTCAGGTGAGTTTCTTAGGTGTTCAAGGGGTGGGAAGGATGGGCCAATCAAAAGTAAGTCGATGGAGTCTATCTATAACTCGTCTACAATCTACTTCTTTACTATGAGTATCTAGAAAAGAAGTTCAAATGACTGTAATTAATGTATATCTATTTTACTATTGCCTGTGCATGCTTATGTGATACTCGTTATACTCTTTGTTGTTCAAAATTTTGGTATGTATACATACCAGACCAAATACCTTTTTGGATCGGTCAGTACGAAGTCAATTCTTCGATTCACACAACATATGGCGGTGATTATGAAAGCCAAGAAGCAGCTCTATCTGATGGTACGCTGGTTATAGTATGCCGCCGCCGGTGGATTGAGCTATTGACGTCGCTACTACTACCATTTGATGAGTTTTTGTAATTTTGACCTTTGGTATCCTTTTGCAACATAATAATACTAATATCAATATAACGTCACCAATAACACTAGTAGATGGCTATAAATTAATAGAGAACCATTAAATGATACATATAAAATGTCTGTGGAGTGTGGTTTAATTTAATCCATGCTATCATGGTCAATTCATAGTAGCCTAGTATTTAAGGTGCATCAAAACCACCTCTCGAGATGATATGTTATGAAATGAAGTATATAACCCTCACCATCCACGCTGTCGACCCCGGTCTTTTATTACCCACTATCATTGCAATAATATTTGCAATGGGTTTGGTAGTAGGTGGCGATAGGCTGACAATATGATGATGGGTAGAAGAGGTGTAAAATAGGTGGTTTTGAGAGGTTTTTGACGTGTGGTTCGCCCCACTGACCAAATCACCCACTACCGAGGGCACCATTGGATAGAGCTAGGTCGTAGGTTTCAGAATCACCGCCATATGTTGTATGAGTCAATATATTGAGCACATACTTGCCATTCCAAATTAGGTTGATATCTGGTATGTTTTTTTTTGATGCAACGATACCGAAAACTTTGTCGACCTATATGATATAGTTGTATGCTAATGGATTGTCTGGAAATATGGTAGTATACTAATTTGAGGTTGCTCTTTCCAGCTGTGTGACTGGTTTTATCTAGAAATAAAGTTAAAAGCGATTTTTAGCTATTTTACTTAGGCCTAATTCTGGTATATATATAGGTATACCCGAAACTACAAAGAGATGATACTTATGAAGTCAATTAAAGTAAAATACAAACATTAGCGATGAGAATAGTAGTGGATTGGAGTTGTGATGTTTGCAGAATGACATGAGAATGCTAATTATAGTAGGAGTTGTGGAAGTATATGTGTTACATGGTTGAAGTATATTTGTTTTGAAGTTTAGCTTAAGTCAATGTAGATACAGCATGACTTGAATATAATATTTGTATGTAGAAATGTTGTTAAAAATAGAAGTGTTTGGGTGAAGTATATGTATTGTTGAATTTTAATGTCACTGTTGGTTAGCTTATGAAGTCTCAGCGATTAGAGCAACACCTGGAAGATGCGCGTTATCACAGTTTATTATGACAAAAGAGGGGAGATTATAATTATAACATATGTTAGTGCATATGATATGCAAGAGCAAGAACAATCAGTAAAGGCAAACTTAGGTCAAATAAAACGTCAAGTCGTCGAGACTTCATATCAAACACACGAATACATATGATAAAACAATACTAACGCGGACTTGCCAGCCAAAGTCCATCTAGCGGGCGGAGAGGAAGTCTTGAGCTGAGCATTGAAAAAGTGAGTCGGACCACGGGCCTCAGTCTAAGGAATCAGATTAAAATGGTCACAAGCATGTCCAAGAAGAGAGGGAGGTGGGGAGGGGGTTAGCATGTGTTAGTGGAATTGCAAAGTGCTAGGGTGTGACCATTGTGCACAATTGTCTACTTACCTGATATACAGGACACTGATAAATGCCACCCACATTAGCTCTTTCGCGAGTTATCGCCCGAACGTGAATTATTGGCATCTTGCAGAAGATTTCTTTTGGCTTTGAAGTCTGAAGTTGTCCAGAACTAACATCTAGTGATGCACCCTAGAAATTGCGTGTTATCATGAGATTTAAGAAGAAGAGAGATTGAAACTCATGTTAGTTATATGGGTTGCAAAGTATTACACACATTATAACACGCGAACAAAAAGCGGACTTTCTTGTAAAGACAAACCACTAATGTATGCTCCATCTCTAGGCATCGATTCCACTTCCTCTTCCGACAAATACTTAGTAACTCGAGTGAATGTTACAAGCTTGTCTAGATCCCACTGATTCTTTTGAGCAGTAACCTGGCAAATGGCAGTCAAGAAACTTGTTGGATTGACCAAGCCACTTAGCCAGGTAACCTTTGGAATCTCACTTGGATTATTCATCCACTCCTCCAACTGGTAGAGGCGATCAGAAAAGTTCTTCACCCAAGCACCAAGTGCCATCATACTTGGCCAGGCTCGTTTTGCCCACGAGGCTGGAACTCGATCCATGTATAGTGATATCATCAAACCCTCCATCGATTCACTCATGGTCAACTCGCCTGCAAAGCCTAACTGCAATTCTTTAATCGAACGTCGAATCTCGTCTAGCAATACATTCATAATGTCCATTTCCTGGAGAAAGACATTTTGATATGGCCCAACTTCATCCAAATTTCGTACCAAGTCTTCGACGTCAAAGTTCTTCTCCCCAAACTTCTCTAGTATCTCATTGGCTATTGCCTCTGCCACTTGTTGTGGTGATGCTGCGCCTTCTTCACTCGAGACACCCTTGGGTTGTAAGTCAATGAGTGTATTGAACATGGTATTGCTTTGTTGAGTACGGAAATCAATCTCGGCATTTGGGTGTAATCCAAAAGCAATTGGTGTATCACCAGCCATATTCTTATCGATGTGTTCAATGTACTTATCAAACGAGGTAGGAGCAGGACTCATAAAGCTAACGCCCTTCTCGTCTTCGGCAAAGGGGTACATCTCCGTCTCATCGAGTAGTTCATCCTTCATGTAAAAGTTTAGATACTCGTTTGCCAAGAGACGATCAAAGTCATTTACAATATGCCCACCGTACATGATTTCTCCAAAGATATACTTGAGATCCTGCCACGGAATCTTCCCACCACCAATGTTATCCATGTAGTTTTGAAGATATGTAGCCGAGTCTCGAAGATCACCAATACTAAACGGGTACTTCATATTGTACCCCATTGGACCAAACTGCTTCCTCTCCATCAAGACTGAGTGGAAGTGACACAAGCCGAACAAGATGCTCTTAGTTTTTGAGTCTGCCTCTTCAATGTAATCCTTGGGAAAGAAACACCAAGCACGTTTCAAGTTAGCCTTCAACCCAGCCGGTGGCTCGTTTGTCAGCTTGATGCATCGATTTAGAATACCAATTGGTATCGCTTTCGAGGGATCACTTGTTAAGAATACTCTAAACTTTTCATGAC
>Ga0214478_100616_pt1 | contig 20443 bp, 8 predicted proteins | sample M1_20Mar14CPVII9_2_FD_178001 | JGI IMG/M metagenome (GOLD analysis project Ga0214478, IMG submission 178001) | Marine eukaryotic communities from Monterey Bay, California, United States - M1_20Mar14CPVII9sort6BwellD7 | ecosystem: Environmental > Aquatic > Marine > Unclassified | place: USA...
CGGCAGAAACAGTTAAACGAAGAGAGGAAGAGAGGTATTCTGGAGCGGCTTGGGCGTAATGTCTAGGTATATTTTGGTATATGATAGACGACGGGTAATCAATATAGATATGTAATACAACAACAATTATTAGATATCATTATCCTCATACACTGTGGCACTTATAACCTTATCATCATGCGTCATACAGGCTTAATCAAATGCTAAAGTACCAATCCATAATGCCTGAATAGCTACCCAGGGATACAAGGTTTTAAGAGGAGGACCAGCTTCATCCTTTTCAACGAAGCACTGGGCTGCTAGAGATAGAAATGCTGGGATGATTGAGTAACCATATGCTTTGAGTGGGCTTTCACCCGAGGCAATGAACCAACTCAATACGGCAAAGTGCATTAGATTTTGCCCCATAATCTTAACAATGAACTTGATCTTATCCGAACGACTCTCGCACCCCCAGGCCTTTCCAGCAGCCTTTCAACGAGAGAGTAGAGATGTGTGCATGAGCATAATGGACATATCATATGCACAAAAATGGGACATATCAACATCATACAAACTACACTCACTTCAGGATCAAGACGGCACTGCAAACCAACAAGAGCCCAAAAAGCAGACAAAACTTTTGTTGCTGTAGTAGCATAGTCAGCACCAGTGAGTAAAGCATGAGTAAGAAATGAGGTTAGTGCTAAACTAAGCACTTGCCCTCCCTTTCCTAATTTCAACTTTCCAGAACTGCCGTTAATGATATTCTTAAAGTTGGTAACGACTGCCACCAAGCACCCCATTCCTAATGCCTTCATAGGTTCAACATTGTGAGAAAGAATGGCGAACATTGCAATTGACGGTGCGAGGAGATCTGCTCCATCCAAGTTCAGAAAGTGCTCTGCAATTCCCTGTTCTTCTTCGGAGATATCCATCTCATATTTATCAAGGCTTGTTTCAGGAGCTAACCAATTGACTAATCCTTGTAGACCTGTAATGGCAGCAACAGATTTGGCTGTTGCTTCGACTGGCAATGGGCCAGCACCACCGCGAATTGACAGGGCATCGTTGTTCATTGTCGATGCCTTCGACACAAACGCTCGATGAGAAGAAGGACGATGAGCAGCCGCCGCCGCCATACCGCCGACGAGGAGAGATGAGATGAACTTGATTTGCATGATATACTACTTGGTACAATTATATTATGGTTGACTTAACACCTGTTTATGATTATATCCGATTGCAAAGATCTCACTCAACATCAAAAGATACGGGGGGTTCGCATGAGGATACCACATAAAAATTATGAGAGTGTATATTATGACATAAATCATAAAGTAGTTTAGTATCAGCCCTCTATTATTGTTGTCGACTGTCGACGGCACCTGGTGATGATTTGTTGGTTGGTATATCCTAGGAGTATTATTAGGAGTCTACGCGATATCATAAGTCCGGTCATAGTTAGATTGCAATATAGATTTTGAACACAAGATGGGTGCAACTCCAAAATCAAACAATGTTGGTGCATCATCTCCCTTCATTGATCTTACCACTACAAACAACAATCGACGTCGACGTAGTCTTCAACGATATGTTGCAATACTATGTGCTTTTGCAGTGACCATGTTTATAACGTCACCATCACTAAAAGGTATTCAACCACCTTGCTCCGAAGATTCTACAAATGAAAGTAATAATAATGCAAATAACAATGATAATGCAAACATACTACCAATAGCAAAGAGTAATACCAGAGGATTTCGTCCAGTATATGTATATTCAAAGGTAACACCACCAAATGCACCGCAATATTCACAATCCAAGCAAGATGTACTAATATTAGCATTAACAAAGGCAAATGATGAATCAACTGTAGGAACTATACAACAATCTGATTCACCAACAAATAGGAAACCGTATTTTGTCGATTTAGCAGCCAATGATGCAATATCATTATCAAATTCATTACTATTAGAAAAGCACGGTTGGGAAGGGATATGTTTAGAGCCAAATCCTATATATTGGTATAGATTAGCAAGCTTTAGAACATGTACAATAGTTGGTGCATTTTTAGGAGGTACACAAGAAGAGGATGGAAAAGAAGTAGATGTGAGATTACCAAATACTGCAGGTAGGGGAGTCTATGGAGGCATAGTTGGTGATGGTATGGATAATACCGGCACAGTCTCTCATACCGTCGATGAGAAGAGGAATATAGTTTCAATTGCTACAGTGTTTCAAGAAACAAACGTCCCAGAAGTGATTGATTATCTATCATTAGATGTTGAAGGCGCAGAGTTACTAGTTATGAAAGACTTTCCATTTGAGAAGCACAAATTCAAATGGATAACGATAGAACGTCCAAAGGATGAATTAGTTGATTTATTACAACAACATGGATATAAGAAGGTAATGACAATAGCCAAATTTGGTGAGATATTATTCTATCATACTGAAGAAGTTGGTATAAGTGAAGAAGTTATTAAGATGATTGCCGAGAATCTAGATATCAAAGACTATACCGGACCATGGGAAATGCCTCCTTCTCAAAAGTAGATTCGGCTGTAGATATACATTGATGATAAAACAATAGGTTTTAAACTATTAGGATATGCACATTACTCACACTCATGATAGGAGGAGGGTATTTCTTCAATTAGTAAATGCAGAGAGTATTATATTAGATGTCTAACTATGCCCTTAGCTAGCATCTAGCTAGTAGTATAAGGCCAGCCGGTTGGGGCGGGTGATTCGAGATCACATGAATTGCTCAATGAGTCCCTCCTGGGTCCCGTGAAATGGCTAAGTTGGCAAGGTTTTTCCGGCTCCGTAAAACATAATCTCGGAAAAGTAGCTCTAAAAGTCGGACCATGTCTAAGAAGTTAATAATAGACTTTTAGAGCTACTTTTCCGAGATTTTGTTTTACGGAGGCAGAAAAACCTTGTCAACATGCCATTTTTCACTTTATTTTAATTGGGAGTCTTTTGGATACCTGAGCAATTCATGTGTAGATACCAGTAAGGATACCACCATAAACTCTCATAATTTTCTTGATCGATTGTTGATACTTCGTCATGTGGTGTTAAGTTGGTGGATTAGGTAGAGTGTCATTTACTTGTTCATTAAAGAAATGACTTTAAAGCCCTCTAGTATTTTGTCATTTTCCGGTGCAACATCATTGAACAGACATAACTGCACATATTATTATTATTATTATTAGAACATCAATATGCAATCAAACAGCGAATATGATTGGGAAGATCCCTGTTGGGATCATCACTTTGGTATGGAGTGTGAGAAAGCTAGACAACCATACACGAACCGTGGAAGGACCGATGCAGTATTAAAAACATTTGAAGTGTATGGATTTCATCGTAACGCTGATGGCAAGTTTGATGATGACGCTTCTCCACATCCATGCTTCGAATGCTTTGTTCGAAAGGCAGTCAAGAATAACAACATTGCCGAAGACGGTCAGCTTATTTCTTTGTCTTATCCTGGCTTATATATGGAACCGCCATACGAACGGCCTATTGCCGTTAAATTAGGGATTGCAGACATAGCGGAGAAGATACGAAAAAGTCATCAAATTGGTTATCTTGAGGGACATGTAAAAAGAGATATATTTGCAAAGTCCGATAGTGATTTGGTGAGGGAAGGATTATCGGTTAAGGGCATCAATGGTACTGATTTGTTCTTTTCCTTCTGTCGCAATGGAGCCCTTGAACAAGATATGTGCACTTGGCACTGTAAAATTTGCAAGGAATGTGGCGATTGGAGGGATTGGCATTGTAAAGGATGTAATAAATGTCGGTATGGAGTGACTGTTCCCTGCTCTGAATGTAACCCAAATGAATATGCATTGTGGAAGGAAGCTACTGGTTGCTATTGAGAGATAATATAAATGAGAAACTAAAGAGACACTTAGTTTCCGATACATAAAAGATTTGGAGAGATACTATCATCATACTGAAGAAGTTGGTATAAGTGAAGAGGTTATTAAGATGATGATTGCTGAGAATTTAAATATCAAAGACTATACCGGCCTTTGGGAAAAGCCTCATTCATAGATCCCATCTTCTACTGAGATACATTCTTGATAAGTTAAGAAAAGTTGTTTTAACTTAGGAGATCGATATATCATAACTAACACTCATGATATCCAATTAAACCTCACATTTCCCATACACTGTCTTCCATGTTTCTTGCTTGCCAAGCTCTATCTCCACCCTCGCAAAAAGGAACTACTCTACAAACTAAATCTCTATTCTGTAATTGTTTTCCCAATCTTATACACTCTTCTCTACTCCAAGTACCGAGACAACTAAATCCCTCCTTCTCGGCATGTGCTGCTAATTCTGCAGCCTCATCGTAGGGCATTCCTAAAACATATGTGCATGATGATGCTACATATTCAATTGTAATTTTGGAGTTTTTAACAAATGTGTCATCTAATAAAAGTATATGAAATGGGTCATTATCATCTCTGCTGACTCTTGGGTCATCAATTAAGTATTCGATCGGACCTCTATTACCTGCTCCACCAGTCTCTGTTGATGGAGTCTTTTTCTCTCCTGGTATATATACCTCACGCTTTTCTTCTGTTTCTGTTTCGGTTCCTGGTATTGCAACAGGGGATGCCAATAGCTGTGTAGCATATGATGTGCACAAGTTGCAATTATTATTTGAGACGACAAACGCCGATGAGGACTGAAGAAGAGCAGCAGCAAACAGAGCGACTGCCAATAACAACATAGTATGCGTAGTAAAGGAGACCATGGTTATCTCTATCAATAAGTTTGCTCTTGATTTTCTTTTGTGCGTGGCGGTATTTTATATGAGTATATAAATTTACAAAAACCTTTGCAATCAGGAACGACCATACCACAGTGACAGCACCGCTTCCCGTCTGCTCAGCGAAGTTAAGCACTGTCGGGCCAGGTTAGTACTACGGTGGGGGACCACGTTGGAATCCTTGGTGTTGTTCTTTTGCTTTTGTTGATATAGAATCAGTTCTTTTATTTTACTTTGCTTTGCAAGGATATCCGGCTATGAGACTTTACCATCATACTGCAATACCACCCTTGATAAGCCTAACAAACAAACCTCCAATACACCCTCAACAAAAGAAGGGGAGGAACTAACTACAAGCTTCATCCATGACAAATCTTTTTTGTGCTTTAGGATACCAAATATATAACTCTCCTCTCACCGCTTGATATTGTATCAATCTAATGCTCATGGCTTGATATTGTATCAATCTAATGCTTTGAAAGTATGATGTACATACCTCTCATACACCTTCCTATCCAATACAGGAACAGACGGGAACTACTATCATTCATATGATATATCAACGAAGAGAAGAAGGAGAGAAAGAGGATCGTCTCTCGGACTATTTTCATAGGATACCGACCTGAAAATATCACGGTATCCTTTTATACTCTCATAATTTTTGCTTAAGCCGCCGTTATTTACTTATGATGATAGTCTCCATTATTATAAATAGAGAATAACAATGGGCAATCAAACCAACATAGAATCATCAACAACATCAGGAGGACGAGATGATGCAATTGAAACATTAATAGATATAGATCCAAATGGTGTAAATTATAGAGTATCAAAAGTTAGGGTAAGTGCATTAATTATTTCTGATATGATTGATGTCGATGTGTAGGTATTGTATGTGTTTATGATGCGCTGTGTTTATTAATGGTATACAGCTCTGTTTTGTATTCTGAATATAAATAATCTCTCTTTTTATATCTGCAATTCATCTATGCATATCAATATGCACTAAATCTCTCACCATTACATCAACATTTTCTGTCTACTACAACATTAAAACAAAAACAGACACAAGCATTAGCACAAGCATTACAATACCGTTCCAATCGTATAACTGATACATCATTATTTGATGCCGCGCATTCATTGGGTAGATATGAGATTACAGGTACTGCTAATGATTGTTTAGAGTTGGCAAATTTGTTTGATGATATTGTTAGTGAGAAGGAGGGGGCTGATGTCGATAAATCAACTGCTGAAGAGGAGGATAAAGATGGAGACGGAGATGATACAAAAGATAGAGAGGAGAAACAATCATTAAAAGAGGGATGGCAAACACGTATATTACATCATCATGATAAAATTATACGTGCCAAGAATCACAGTGCTGCCAATCTATTAACTCAAGGTGCACAATCTGGCGGTGGTGCACAAACAACTTCATCTTCCACAGCTGCAGGTGGAGGGGTATCAACGAATAATGCAGCAATACCACCATCTGAATTGATATCAGCATTACGACATATATTTGGTTCAGTTAGTTCATCCGATTTACAAGAGTTATTGTTAGATAGTTCTGTAGATAACAACAAATCTATTGGCAAGGGTGGAAAGAAGAAAGGAGACAGTGTAAACACCCTACCATCCTTATTATCAACTGTATTAAACCATAGTGTGTTCAAGGGCACTTCATCTACTTTACCAACAACAGATGATGAAACAACGGCACTATTAGGTACTTCTAGTAGTAGAAAAGGCAATGTTAAAAGAGATTGGAAGAGTATGTTTGATGTTACCAACGATGATAATAAAGAGGATTGTGCAAAAGATGGAGAAGGAAAAGATAGAATAGAAAGCTTTGGCAGTGATCGTGTAACAATTGACAATTCCGATATCTCCCCTGACAAACAGTCAAATTCCAATACTACTTCCAAAACAACAAAACCTTCCACCGACAGCAACAAAAACGAGAAGGCGAAAGAGAGTATTCCACCACCAACTAAACCAACAGCAGCAAACATAGAATCAATAATAGGTAATACAATACGAGATATGGTACAATTGAATGGGTCACAAAGTACACGGTTGCATGGTTTATTGATTGCTGTATTGTCGGTATTAACTAGTTGTTTGTATACTAGTGAAGAATTGGAGAATTTAACAAGGGATAGTAGTAGTAGTGGTATTAAGGGTGGCGGAGGAGCATCTGTTGATACATTTAATGAAGGCACGTTACTACAAGTTGGTGCATTACTATCCGTATTACCCAAGGATAATAATAACAATCACGGTAATGATGCCTTATCCAACACGGACTTTGGATTAAATGATGAATTATTACAATACTTTGTAAATGCATCATCAATTTATGAAGAACGGATTGAAATACAAAAGGCTAATTTGTTCAAGAGTCAAGTATCTTCTACACCCTTGACAACTCCAAAAGACGATGGGGAGGTTGATAAGAAGAAGAAATCATTATCAATTGCTACTACCGGATCTATAGAATCTCCACCACCATTAGAAAGTGATGATAACTCAGATGGTGAAGGCGAAGAGAGTAATGATACTAACAATCCTCCAGCAATTGAAGAGGGAGTTTCAAGTGATAGTACCATGCCACCATTAATTAGCCGTCCTAGTGAAAGCTCTGCAGAAGAATCGGATGATAATAATAATGCCTCTTCTCCGGTGGTAGCGGATGAGGAGGATAGAGCCGCGGAGGCGAATAGATTACTGCAGAATATTGTGGATATTGTTTCGGAACATTTAGATAATGCTGTTGCTAATGCGGAGGAGGAAGATCCCGAGGATGAGAATAATAATAGCTCGGAGAATGAAGGTGAGAATAATTATGCTGCCTTGGGTGAGGATGATGACTCTGATGATGACGATGATTTGGATGATTTGTCCTATGCCTCTGTGTCCACAAATAGCGACGAGGACAGTGAAGTCGACTTTGAAGAGATTAATGACGACGAGGAGGAGGAGGAAGACGAACTCGATGATGACGATTTAGATTCGGGTGATGAGGATTTAGCACGTGCATTAGCGTTAAGCCTTGCCGCGGCCATTGAAGCTGACAGTGACAACTCAGAGGAGGAGAATTCACAAGAGGATGGTGATAGCGGAGGTAGTAATGCAAGTGATGTCACAACCGAAGCTGCCACTGGTGGTACTGCCTCGTTAAGTACAGCTGCTACTAAGACTCCTGCACCGTCAAGCAATGTCTCAGATAGTGAGCCCGAGAAGGATACCAATTCCACTCCCCTTCCTCTGTTACCTACACCGCCATCAATATCCATCTTACCCAATTATGAAGAAGAGAAGGACGATTCAATGACTGAGAATACCGATGAGGGTGCTAAATTGACTGCCAAGGTGGATCTATCATCCGTCTTTGAACCATCGGCTTTATCTAGCTTTGGTCAATTGCCTGCATCACATGTTTTGTTGCATTTGTTAAGTGCCGTGCTCGGATTAATGCAGGGTAACGAGTCGCCCGATAGTATTGATAACAGCTCTGGTGATATCGTATCACAATTTTTATCCAAACAGAAGGCTTCTTCTAAGGCCAGTAAAGAGAAAGAAGATACAGGTAATGAAAAACAAGCGGTCAAAACATTTGTACCAGACTCATCTACCGCTTCAATGTTGATTGCCTCTCTCCAATTATCAAGTCATTTACGGAATTCAGCTATTGCAATATTGAATGATTTGTTGGCAGACGTCGACGAGGATAAAGAGGAGGAGGGTGCTGCAGTAGATTCTACTTCTACGAGCAATGATGAGGGTATCCAAGCAACCACCTCCGCTGACAGTACTGGCGAAGATGGACTACCCGAAAAGGAGGACCCGGCTGGTTTAGACTTTGCTGTTGTTTCCGCTGCTTTTGGTGATGAGACAGCCCGAGCTGCCGTGGAATCTCTCGAGACCAAAGGACTTAATCGGAAGGCCGCCGCCGCTGCAGAAGTTGCCTCGTTGGAACACAAAACCAAGCTCAAGTTGGTAGAGTTGGGTAGGAAGAGGGTGGCATTATATTCGACGATTTGTCATCTTAATTTGAGGTGCTTGAGATTCTTCATGGGAGAATATACCCAGCATAGTGTTGTTGGTTCGCCTGAAATATTGAAACTAGATTTGGGTGCCTCCGAGGAAGAAGATGATGTAGGAGCTCCTTCTGCTGATGTGTCTATTTCTCTATCAACCAAGACACGTCTTGCCTTCCTGTCGGTACTGAACAACTTTTATAGTAGTGCAACATCGAGTTCGTTCCAATCACTCATGTCAACAATGGAAAACTTCTATACAAAATGCAATGCAACTGTGGACGAAGATGAGTTGAATAATGACTTCTATGTCTCAAAATTGTGCAACGAGTCCTTAAGTCTCTGGGGATCAGCGTTGCCTTTGCTTTATTCAGATCATGAAGCACGTGTAGAATTGTTGGAAAGTATGCTAGCATCAACATCTATCCGAGTGGGTAGTAAGAGAATACAGTCTTGTGTTTGGACTGATGATGAATTACAAAGCTTGAAATTAGACCTCTTGTGCAAGCGCTTGAGAGTTAGTGACATGTTAGATTGTTTTGTGGCGTCTCCATTGGCTAGTGGCGTTGAGGTGACTGATGACAATGAGCCCTCCACCAACACTCAGCCACACAACTCCATATCAACCATATCTTTATTGAATACAACAATTATGGAACGATTAGCCGGGAGAAGAGGAGATGACAATATTACCAAACTTTATCTTGCTTTATGCCAAAGGGCAATGTCCAACCTCATATTATGGAACGATTTATCCATGTCATCTAATGATGCTAATGATCACGACATTTCTGGCGGAGATTCAAGCACCAGTCTTGGAGGATCTAGCGGATCAGCATGGGGAGATATCGGGTCATTACAGCTCAAAGTAAACCCCTCTAAACTTCATTTCGATCCTTCAAAATGTGCTGATTCAATCTCGGTGGCCTCGCCAGGAACATCAACTTCCGTTACTGCAAATCAACGAGCTACTAAGGTATGGGGAACTGTGTTATCTACTACTTGTTTCATGCCAAAGAGCGGTGTGCATAGATTTGCTGTCAAGCTGGATAAATGTGAACGGGGTCATATATTCGTTGGTGTGTCCACCTCACGAGCTAATCTCAAGACCTATGTCGGTGGAGATGTAAACGGTTGGGGTCTCATTGGAACCCAAGCATTGTGGCATGATCGGAATAAACTCCGTGGCGATTATGGTGCCACCTTTCGTACAGGTGCTGTTGTTGTCGCCACTCTTGATACAAACGTTGGGACGTTAAGTTATGGACTCTGGAAAGATGGTGCTCCAGAAGCTCCCGCTGGGCCCTTATCACCTCAAGCATTGGCATCTCCACGACAAGGATCAGCTGCAGGCCCAACTATTGAAGATTGGGGTATTGCATTTGAAGGTATTCCGTTGGACGTGAAGCTATACCCAGCTATTGGTTTATACCAAAGAGATGACCACGCAACTCTGTACACTGTCACTAGCACGGCAATGCAATCTTCTTCTCTCCTATCACCAATATCAAGTGGAGATATTTACTTTCCTTCTTTGCCTCAAGATGATGATAATGAGTATGAAGAATATGATCAGCAGCAGCTGTCGTGTATCCGATCGTGGAATCAACTGCTATGCTCTGATGGTGTCTCTTTTGCCACTGACATCTTGACAAGATCAATACAACTTCTCTCAAATGATGATAAATTATTATCAAAAGAGGATAACATTCTCTTGACAACAATCCTTCCCAGCCTGGCTTCGAGTATATGCCTGATCCCCTCTTGCATCCCTACTCTTTCTGTCAAGTATGCCATGGATTTGTTACCTCTTGTCACAAGATGTGCAAAAGTGATTGATGAAATGATGCCATCTAAAGATGAATCTTTGGAAGTTGAGATGAAAGAGGGGGAATGGACAATATGTGTCGATTCGTCGTCAGACTTCCAAGGAGATGATGCAGACAGCTCTAATGAATACACTGTGTGCCTCAAGCAGACAATGGACGAGACAGAACCCCCCAACCATGTTTCTTACGAAGGGATTTCACCAAGTAAAGATATCTTTATTATTGGTTGTTCCTCGGGTACTCGTGTTCAGTTTGTTGAAGAACGATGTGGCAGTAAAAGTCAAGAAGAAGAAGTCTCTTCATTTGAGGAATGTGCTAAAGTATCTACGTCATCCTATGTTATTGATGCTCGCCTTAGTCTAGATGGGAAGAAATTTACTGGTATTCGGCGTAACACAAATGGATCATCTGAACGTGTCACTGGTCGCCTCAACAGTTCTCCTTCAGGAGGAGAGAAGCTTGACCAAGTTGACAATACCACAAAGTTGATTCAAACGGAATATCTCTTGTGCCTTGCAGTTGGCCATCTTTCCCTCATCTTATGCTCTCAGACATCACTTTCTGATATTGAGCAGGCCAAGGAACTTCCACTGTCAAACAAGTCGTTAGAGTCTCTACTGGCATCTCCCATCTTATCCGGGGGTGTACTGGATCGTAATGGAAGTACCACAAGAAGTATAATAGACTCAGTGTGGGATCGTTGCCGTTCGGGAGATGCCTATACAGAATTGGTAGAGCAATGGCAAGATTCGATCTACTTTGAGCTATTTTCAACAGCAGAAGATGCAGCAGCATCATCAGAAGACTTGGCAAAAGCTGATAAGGCTAAGCGCATCATTAATGAACAGACCATTCAGAAAGGTTCGCTCTCTCGTCTCTGTCCTGAGGCATATGAATCAGCCCAGAAAACAGTTGCTTCAGTGATTTACTACCACATTACAAAGGACACTCAATCATACAATGCAATAGAGGCATTGAAGATATCACTTTCGATTATGGAAAATGGCATCCGTGATGCTCTTGTATGCGCTAAAGACGGCATCTCTCGCAAAGAAATATGTGAGAATCGCTGTCGTCTCTTCGAGCTAGTATCAAAGTTCATGTTTGACTTTGCACCTAATGACAAGTCATCAAAACAGGTTGTAATTGAGGACCTTGTACTTATCTTCAAATCCATCAAAACAGAGCAAGACCTCAAATACATCAAACAGCAGATGAATGTTAGAACAGAAAAGAGTATAATGCGCTTTGTTGGACTTCGATCATTACATTTGCTGTTGCAATCAGAGAAGGTGAACAAAGATACCTTGGAAGGCATTAGACTTCACACTTCCATCGAGGCAGTGTTAGTATCATTACCAAGACTGATTTGTCCACCCTCATCATCATCTGTAGGAGATGGTGATACTCTGCAGACTATGATTGCTGGAAGTGCTGCTTGTGTTCAGACATGCATCTATTCATGTATCCGCAGGTTATATGGCAACATTGGAACGATCCTAGCAGATTCCGTCGAGCAAGGATCCTCATCACTATTGCTTGCACTTCTATCAAATTACTTCAATACATTTCACTCAACAGAATGTAGTGACATTATATTGAAGGTATTGCCAAGCTTGAGAAGTCTTTCTGCTCGTGTTAGAGAAGAGGCTCTTCTCCCAAACAATATGGATGCATCGCTCAACACTAGCCTCCTCGGTATTGTTCGTATGAAAGAAAGTCAACGATTGATATCAGCTTCCGTCGCCATCTTATTGACATTGTGTTCTCAGTTAGCACAGGTAGCTACCTCTTCTGAATCTTCCAATTTGATTGATCTCCTGTCGGATAATCTTATGCAGGAACTTTCGGACTCTGTTTCATATCTCGTAGACAATACAAGAGTGAACGTTGATCATGATATTGTCAAGGCAGTGCAGGCTGACTGGACTACTTACAAAAACTCTTCTTCTGAAAGTACAAAGTCTAAAGATACCAAGTCCAACGATGAACCTCGACCAATCAAGAGTTTGGAGTATATGTCTGATTATGGATCTTTGTCAATGAAATCAAAGACATCAAAACCCGTGTCTCCACCAGTCAACTACATTACTCAGCTGCTCAACATTTTGCATGTTGCAAGTAATTCACAAGCTTTCATCGAGTCAATCAAGAAGAGATCAGAAACCTTGTTCTCGGCATTTGGGCTTACAGAGGATGAGACAAGTGCATCTTCACCTTTCAGTGGACTGCCTCTGAAAGTACAACGTCGTGTTTTGCGTGTATTACGGCCTATTCTACTATCAATGGATGCTAATCCATCAATCATTCGACAATTATTTGCCATCGTGCGTGTTGGTAGAGATCAAACCCATGATGATCTCTTACTTGCACCCAGTGCACTTGCCCTTCTTCGATACCTCTATGCCTTTTCATCATCATGGAGAGAAGGAATTCATCAAAGTATATTGTCATGTGAGACTAATGTATCCATTTTTGGGGGTGTTCCTGGCTTGCTCCAGCCCGGTTCGTTTGTCATGATTGAGCCTGAGAAGACGGAAAGATCAGCGAAACCTCGTAGTGCTAGCAGTGCCTTAGCTGGTTTAGCTCCCAGCATAACTCTTACTTCTTCTGGAAGCGGAACCGAAGAGATTGTAGCTGGTCTAGGTCGTCACAAAGCCTTGTCGGGAGTTCTGAGCAGCATCGATTCTCGTACTGGAATGTGTGAGGTGATTGTATTGGCAAATAAATCCCATGTTCATCTTCCTCAAGGTTTGGATATCAATGATACGACCCCCGAGGGCAAGGATGCTTCAAGCAGAGTTAGTATTCGTGCTGTTCGTATTAGTGCAGCAAATGTTCATGCCGTAGATGAGCTTCCACTAGTTCTCGATGACACCAACTTGCCTGATATGAATGTCTTTAGTCCACTCTGTGAAGCAATGAAGTCCATCTCTGCCTCAATCAAGACCATCAGTAGCACCCCAAACAAGGAACTATTTGACTTGGAGACGAATGCAGATGACTTGATTGATTGTTGCCTTGGTCTACGATCTATAACCGTGCTATCATCTGAACCCAAGCTCCTTCAAAAGTTTGACGAATCAAGTAGTTTGCAATCTCTGCTTGCAAATGCGTAAGTTGTTTCCTCGCCTGATTCTTTCGTTGTTTGTTTGCTTACCCTAGACTCTAATCATACTTCTCTTTCCCCCCCTGTAGACTTGAAATGGCAAGCCTCCGAAACAAGAGCATCCGTGGCCTTAGCTCATTACCAAGTCTAGAAGCTCGTATATGGCATCTTTTGCTTGTTCGACTGGCAGTGAGAGAAAGGCGTGCCAAACTAGAAGATACATCTCCTTCTAGTCTAAAGGAACTATTCGAGAACGACAAGTCACCTACTTCATCATCTACATCTGCTGATAGTAGTAGCAAGGGTGGAAATAAGAGTCTTCGTACTCCCCCTTCAGCAGCAGCAGGTGGGTTCTTCTTTGGCGGAGAAAGATCATCGACGAGAAACTCCGCCCGCGCACCTAGTAGTCGACACGGTGGAGAAAGTGGGCGTGCTTCGGCATCTACTGTAGATCAAGACGAAGATGAAGATGACGAAGAAGAAAACGATGAGGCCGTTGATTCGGCAGCAGCTCATTTACGCGAGGTTGCCATTGTTCAGATGGCAGAACTTGGCTTGCCGAGGCAGTGGGCAGAGCTAGCCCTCAACCGAGTGGGAGGTACAAACATTGAGGCGGCAGTTCACTTTTGTTTAGAGAGGGGTGGCGATATGGAAAGACTTCTTGCTGAAGATGCCGAACGTAGAGGATCTTCGTCTTCATCAGCTCGACGAAGGGCATTTGGAGCTTCTCGTATAAGTACAAGTGCCAATTTGATAAGACAGCTTACAGAAATGGGCTTCCCTCGGCATTGGTGTGTCGAGGCATTGACGGCAACCAGGAATAATGTCGACGAAGCTTTAACATGGATCCTCACCAATGGAGACAGACTGAGTGCTCAAGATGAGGCAGCCGAAGATGACCAAGATGAAGAAGATAGTGAAGAGGACGAAGAAGATGAAGTAGAAGATCTAGAGGAGGACGACGGCGACGAAGATTCAGAAGAAAGCAAGGACGAGGAAGATTGCACCACCACTGAGAAGATTGAAGAAACTTTAGAAAGTGAGAAACAAGAAGAGCCCATTGAGCAAAGTAATGGATGGTCAGGAGTATGTCCTGTGCGATTTGTTTCAGGCAAGTCCAATATCAATTCAACAACACTAGACATTACTGGACTACCAACTGGAGGATTTAGTTCAGTTGGTACAAAAGGAGTGCTACTAACAAGAGGAAAATGGTACTACGAGGCAGAGATCAAAACAGCAGGATGTCTTCAAATTGGATGGGCAGACTCTTCTTTTGTTGGCCATTGTCAAGCAGATCGCGGTGATGGTGTTGGAGATGGTCCTAGCTCTTGGGCATTTGACGGTTGGCGGCGTTACCGATGGCACTCTTCTGCTACAGAATGGGGATGTAAATGGGCAGAGGGCGATGTGGTTGGATGCCTCGTTGATATGGACGCCAAGACTATTAGCTTTACTCTAAACGGCAAAGGTGAAGAAGTTGGTATGGGAGTTGCCTTTAGTGGTGAAGGCTTCCGTCCATGCAGTGGTGTTTATGCCTGTGTTAGTTTCAACAGACGTGAGAAGCTTCGATTGATTCTTGGTGGAAAGAATACAGAGCCATTTAAATATCAACCTGATGGTTATCGTGGTATCGGCGAGGCAATTCAAGATGCTATCAAAGAGAGGGAGGTTCTCTTAGCCGAAGAGAAGGTATTGATTGATCCTAGTATCACTTCAAATGATGATTTGGATAGCAAACGTTATATTTGTGACATGTCAGATGGAGAACACGGTCATGAACTGTTCGCATGGCAGCATCGATATTATGGCTCAGACGCTTCTGTCCATTTAGGAGCAGGCCGACCAGGTCTCTTGGGTTTAGGCAGTGGCCCCAAGACTTCAAAGAGTAGTTCGACTTTGGCCAAGGCTGAAGATGCAGACATTACAAGTCGCTTGTCCAAGATTTTATCGTCGTCTGCCAAGGACAGTAAGTCTACAACCGAAGATGCAAAAGACGAGTCTACTGATTCAATCGAGTCCAGTATTAGCATCTTACAAGAGGCATATGATAAGATCAATGATGAAGTGGACAAGGAGTTGAAGGAAGTTTGTGCTTCCTTATCTGTGCTATACTCAAGAAAGTTGGTCATGCATACAATGATTTCGTCTTCGTCCAAGTTTACCCTTCGTTCATTCCTACCATCCTCATTGGATACGTCGGAAGGTGAGGTGAGCAGGAGATTATGGCAAGTTATCGAACTTTGCACTTCACTTCAAGCCTGTGGTTGGGTTGGTGAGGCAGGAGCAATGGCCGTGGCCGCAGAAGCTCTCGGCCTTGGAATATCCACTGGTGATAACAAGTCCAAAACGATTCCTCAGGGTATGTGCACAGTCAGTGCTGCACTTGATAAAGTCCACCTTCCTTGTGGAGGTCTTACTCAGTTTTTGACGTCGGCAATCTATCCTCAAGTGAACAGTGGTTTCACTTCATCCTCTATGACGCTTGCTGCTTGCTCAGAACATTCATTCGGCAACGAAGCAGGAGGGTCTCTTGTCTTCCTTAGAAGTAGTCTTCAGAGCGCAATCATCTCATCATCTTCATTTCGTAAAGTTCTACTTGCATCAGTTCGAAGGAGTAGTCTTCTGTTAGCAGCGGCAGAATACACATCAGATGAAGTCACACCAGACAACGGCGAGTCCGATTCAGATAAGAAGCGTACCACCGAGAGTAATGGTCAAGCTAATGTCCCTCCAGATGCTCGTCTTGCATCATTCCTGACTGGACTACTAATCAGCAAGCCTGTTAGTGAACAACTGACAGAGAATGAAAACAAAACTCTAAGATGTGGTTTATTCGAGGCTTGGTGTATTGGACTACTTTCAGCATCGTCACCTTGGCGTATGGTATGTGCCTCAAGTGCAAGTCTCATTCTCAACATGTGCCCAGAAGCTTTGTCATACACTGCCTCCCGAATTCCAACTATTGCTAATGTTCTTGGACGTCTTGAAAGTACTGTACTACGCAGGACATGGGCCGAAAGAGCTTCTGTTCCCATCTGCTCAAAACATTCACAAGCGTTGATTGAACTCCTTACTAGTGTGAAACGTGCCGTACGGATGTGTCCTCAAGATACTTCTCTCCCAAGCTTCATCACTTCAATGCCTGTTGAAGTTGATTCTGCAACTCCTATATCTTTCACAACTTCGGCATCTTGTAGTCACAATGAAACCACAGACAATGATGTTGCATCCGAGTGTAAATCGTGGGAATGCAGCGAAGGATGGGTCGTTAGTAACACGGGCTGGGAAGTTTGGACTGGAACAGTGGAAATCATGCAAGTTGAGTGGAAGGTTCCTGCTCGATCTAGTGTTCGCACCCTAATGGATGGCGGAGAAGGTCCTCCTTTGTTAAGAGAAGGTCACACAGTAATGCGTGGCATAGATTGGGATACCACTGATAATGATGATGGTAAAGATGTATACGAGCAAGATAAACGTGACAAGGAAGAACAAAGACGATTGGCGGAGGAAGAAGAGGAAAGACTAGCTGCTGAACAAGAGGCAAAAGAGAAGGAAGATGCTCCAGATGATCCAAACCCAGCAGAAGAGGATCAAGCAGAAGAGTCTGTTGGTGGTCCTAATCCAGCAGATACCGATGAAGAGCCAACCGAGTCTATTGAACCTAACCCGGCGGATGATGAGGCACCAGAGCCCGTGGAAGAAGGAGTTGATCCAGCTGATGATCCTGCTATAGACAACAACGAACCGTCATCACCTAAAGCTACCAAGAAGGAAAAGACCAAGAAGGAGGAAGACAAGCCCAAGACAAAGAAAAAGAAGAAGAAAGCAGTCGCCTCCCAGCTACCTCTTGGTACTGTGTTGTCAATTGAACCTTGGGATGGAGTGCCGGCAATGGCCCGACGAATTAGGTGGCATCTTACGGGTAAAGAGGGGATATATCGTTATGGAGGAGGTGGAGGTCGATTTGATCTCCTCCATGTTGAAACAAACGAGAAGGAGACTCGTGTGAAGAAGAAGCACCCTGTACCCGAAAGTCTGGAGCAATGCGCTTCTCGTTATGGCTTCGGCAAACAACGAACATCCAATGTAATCCTCCGTCTACGTAACTGTCCCTTACGAAATGGTTGCCAACCAACTGACGAGGACTCAGAGCCTACTTGTGATGGTATCATGGAATGGCCTGATTTTGGTGCTGGTATTCGCGTCAGTTGTACCTTCTATTCTGATGGTGCCATCTCAATTACTGAGAAAGATGTTCTTTATGGTTCAAAAGATTCAGGTTGGGAGCCTCGATTTGGTCAGCCCAATTTTGATCAAGATTCGACCATTATCATAAGCCCAACGTCAACCAGTAGCGACAGCTCCTTATCAGCATATGATGAGCTTCTTGGAAGTGGTAGTTATCTTGTCAAGAATCTTCGAAACAAAGAGGAGAACGGAGCCCGACTCAGGGTAACAAGTGAAATTCGTCTACTTCGTAGCAAACAGAGCGCAACTAATGTGGAGCCAACACTATCATTCACATCATCTCAACCCCCACCAATCTGTTTCGACCCCAGCTATCATGCTTCATCTATGACATTGTCAAAAGATAAACGATCAGTCACATGTGCCAAATCAGATGGACGTGGAGTAGCCTTTGGGAATGTTGGATTCAGTAAGGGCATTCATTATTGGGAGGTCAAGTTAGAAAAGGCTGAAATTGGAAGTGTCTACATTGGCGTCGCCGAAAAGCCTGGTAGTGGTGGTGGCGCTACTCAAGGGAGTTCTCTTGGGTTTGATGGTCAGCCAAGATTAAATAGATGGCTCGGATGGGGATTCGTCAACTTTAGAGCTACCTATAGCACGGGTGCAGAACGAGTTTATGGTGCTCACTGTCACAACGGAGATACTGTTGGAGTTCTATTAGATTGTGATGCAGGAAGGATTAGCTACTTCCTTGACGGTGTAAAGTATGGTGAGCACATCCTTAATGATTTGGGTTGTGCCTTTGAGAATGTGTCACCGTTTGGATTCAATGCAGATGGATGTGGTTCTGGAGGTGCCGGTCAAGGAGCACCGAGTGGTGTAGAGGGTGGACGAACTAGCCGACATCCAGCCAATGGTGCTGTTCGACCTAAAGCTTTGTGGCCTGTAATTGGTTTGCGTCACCCTGGCGATCGTGTTACCATGTCATCAAAGTGGATGACTAGTCAAGGAGTAGACCCAGCAAAGGTGGTTGATAATGTTCTTGCAGTAGATGAAGTGTTGTGCACTTACGAACAATCATTGCCACCGTCACTTACACCAAAGACAAATCAAGCCACTATTAATAAATTGCCGCAATGGTTTGTTGAGGATTCATTTAATGAATACAATCGTTGGATTAGTGGAAGATGGCTTAGATCTGAAACTCGTGGCAGTAGCCCTTGCAAGACGTCAAGTTATGGCCTAGATGTTGATTTAGATACATCACCTTTTGCTAGCGCAGCAGCTTGTGCTTCCATTGGCCTACCAATTGCACTGTTACCTGGAGACAGAGTTGATGTAAGTGTTTTGTGGTTGTACCTTCTTCCTCCTTGTTATTTTAATCATCTCATTCGTCTTTACACTTAAATTTACTCTCCATCTATTCAGATTAAACGAAGTGCTGGTCGGATTTTGGAATTACAAGAAGAGGCTGTCGTATTAGGAACTTACCAAAACCGTCTCTTCTACAGATTGGTCTCACAAAAGAGTGAGGGCGGTAGTTTGATGGAGGGTGGAGGTCGAGCATGGACTTGGGATGAAAGTGAGGCTGTTGATGGTGGACTCCAATTGATTGGTAATGGGCTAGGCCGCTCGGTACCTCTGCCCAAGCTGGAAAGATTCAATCCTAAATGTGCAGGGTTGAAAGTAGTCTATACAGGTGGAGCTGTCGTTCGATCCGATCTTGAAATCTATGACGGATCAAGGAGTATCGGCACTATTTCTAGCGGTACAATCATCCCACCACACGAAGTTATCGAAAGACGTCACAACTCATGCGGTGTTGTTCGTTATTTGATTGATCACGCACCGATTGGTGAACGTGGTTGGATAAGTAGTCGTATCCGAGGAGGCAAAGAGGAGTACATTGTTGAAATGTTACCCTTTGACGAAGAGGACAATGAAGAAGAAGACAATGAAGAAGAAGAAGAGAACGACGATGACGATGATGCCTCTTCATCATCTTCAGTAGCTATTCTACCACAATACATTACACCAGAAGACTCGGCAAGAGAATGGTACACAAACTACATGAAACTTCCCCAAACCAAGGACAAATCTGATGATAGGAACACCTTTTCCGAATCAATGAAGATTGAGAGTATAGAAGAGTTTGAACAACTACTAAAGTCCGGCGTCATCAGTGGAATGAGTGACCTGAGCTCTGATGCCCTTATTGCAGAGACATATGAAAGAATTGCCGATGCCCTTCCACATCGATCAGAGGGTGGGTGTTCCTTTGTCGATTGTGCTCTCGTGTTGTGCGCATCACAACCAAATCAACAAGAAACGACCAAAAACATTAGTAATTCAATTGATGCTATTGTGTTTGAGGTCGCCGCAGAATCTGTATTGCATGTCCAACAAAAGTTGCCACCAACTCAAGCTTTGTTGGCACGAATAGCCATGCTCAGGGCACTCAATCGAAGAGCTCGTTATGGTCTACCTTGGC
>Ga0214478_100619_pt1 | contig 20382 bp, 11 predicted proteins | sample M1_20Mar14CPVII9_2_FD_178001 | JGI IMG/M metagenome (GOLD analysis project Ga0214478, IMG submission 178001) | Marine eukaryotic communities from Monterey Bay, California, United States - M1_20Mar14CPVII9sort6BwellD7 | ecosystem: Environmental > Aquatic > Marine > Unclassified | place: USA...
TAGTGACAGTTCAAAGTTCAGTAGCAGCAGCGAAAGTATGCGTTCTTCTGATATGAGTAGTGATGTTGATAGTATTATGAGCAGAAGCTCAAGGTCGTCATCAAGAAGTCGAAGTACGAGATCATCAAGAAGGAGAAGAAGTTACAGTCCCGATTCAAGGTCCACATCAAGCAATGAGAAGTATCCCGAAGATAGTAGGAGTAGGGGCAGTAGAAGGAGCAAGGGTAGCAGTCACAAGAAGAGAAACAACTCATTGGATTCAATATCTATTGGATTGAGTGATCAAGATGCCGCAGACTTGGAGAAGCAACTATCACCATCTCTAATCAAGTTAGTTGGGGACAAAGCTGCCGCCGAGGGAGAAGATCAAGCCAGGAAATTGGTTACAACCCCATCCCCAATCGAACTTACCCCAACAAGACGTCCTTCTACGGACATTCTTGCTGTTAACGATGCACCACCAGTGGCTGAGGAGGGGAATGCCGACGATGCTGTGGCCTTGGCTAGATTGACACGTTTCATGGAGCGTACTCTTCCCACAGATGAGGAGGATGTTGTTGAGGACAAGATGGATACTGAAGTTGCTGCTGCTAATGATCAAGTAGATGATAAGAAGGAAGATGATCAGAAGGTCGAGGAGGAAGAACCAAAGACCATCAAGAAGGTATCATTTTCTCTTCTGCGGAGACAGAGCTCTCGTAAGATGACAGAAGATTCCGCAGACGAAGGCAGGGACAAGGAGGCCAAGCCAACTGCCCTTCGTCGTAAATGGATGCCAAAGAGATCAAGTTCCCGAAAACTAGCAAGTGAAGGGGATGAATCCCTGACCGAGGAGAGTACTGTGTCGAGCTATTCATACAATCCAAAGAAGATACAAAGACGTGCCAAGAGAGGGAGTAGTCCCAAGCCCAAGAGTTCTACAACTGAAGATACGAAGCCAACGAACGACGACGATGCTGAAGAAGAAGATGAGCTGTTCCAAGATCCCACTCGTGATCATATGGTATCATTCTCTGATCTTAGTGAGCCGGAAACTACTCCATCTTATCGATCAGCACAATCTCAAAGATTGTCATCATCAGAACGAGGAGGCCGACGATTGTCGATATCCGAGCGTAATGAACAAAACCATCGTAATGCTAGAATGGCAAGGGCATCATCGGATGTTACTCAAGACCGCAAGGGCAAGGCTAGTAATACTCAAGAGTCCTTCTCCAAGTCTGATAACTATCTGATTGCCTCGGCATACTACCCAGGTCAGGACGATCATGCCACCTCGGCGGCAGATAGAGATGCCAAGGAGGAGGCTCTTATGGCAGATGCTATTGCTCAATCTCTTCCTGAAGCAGTACCAGTATCCGACGATACTGGCTATGCCGAAGAAGAGAAGTGTGATGAGGATGGTATCGCTGTGGATCAGAGTCAGACCCGAGTCGTATCGCGGCGGAGGAAGAGTAATCGACTATTGAAATCTAGCGGTAGCCGAGTAAAGAAGTTTGGTTTAAGTTTTCTTGACATGACCAGTAAGTCCAAGAAAAAGGGACCAATTGATGTTGATACATGTGAACCTGCCAGTACAGAGGTTATGAATGCCTCCGTTGTTGAATCAAGTAGGAGTTTGATGGCTACTAGTGATGGGTTTGACAGTCGTGGTACTCAAAGAGCATTCCTTGGCGACTCCATTGATGATCACTATGATAGACGGCGGCAATTTGCCACATCCCATTCTCCTCCTCAGCAAGAACAATCATCTCGTCCAAGTCCGCATCACCATGACAGCTATGGATCGTATCGAAGTAATCGAAGTAGTAGTAACAGTTCTCAACAGAACAACCATCGTCGTGGTTCACACCGGAATAGCGGAAGTGGATCAATCAGTTCCAGACAATGGGATGAATATAGTAGAAGAAGGGATGGATATGACGACCATAGAGGAGGTTCCTCTTCTAGACGAAGATATGATGATGATAGAAGAAGAAGGCATTACGATCGAGGTAGAGGATATGATGGTCGTGGAGATAACTCAGTTGTTTCTGAAATCTATGTGGATCAATACGCCTCGTCAGGGTATAGGGATCATCGTCAACAACAGAGACATAGTTATCAATTGAGCGATGCTGGAAGTGTGACTAGTAGTAGTATGTACTCCAGCTATGGTGGAGGAGGTGGTTATCGTTCCCATTACCATGATCCTCGTAGGCATTCATCATTCAATCCCCATTATCATCGAGGAGCCTATGATCCATATTATCGAGGGTCAGGAGGAGGGAGTTCTGAGGTTAGTTGGGATGACTTGGGAGATCCAATCCAAGCGGCATTGGAGAGCTCTATTCGAGACTTATCATCACAAGTGGTTGGAAATCAATTAGTAGCAAAGAAGAGGGTATTGAAGCCTGAAGAACCAGTGCTTTCTAATGTTGATATAGGACCGTGGCAATGCCGAAATTGTGGCTTTGCCAATGCTAATGGAAGACATTTGCAATGTGCCGTGTGTTCTACTAATCGTTGATCATGAGGAAGTTTGTGAACTTATATTTATATATCAAGTGTAGGCACCTACACTATCTATTAACAAATAAAGTATATATTAGTGTAAAGAGCGCATTGTCATATTAGTATTAGTAGAGTAGCGTTAGTACTTTTCAGACTATAAAGAGAGGAGAGAAGGTATCGTAGGAAAGTGTGTTCTATACTGTGTTATGTCTGCATTATCCAACAGGGCCCGCACACTAGCAACTAGTTTGGGCCATATCTTCCTATGGATATCATTTACCTGTCTCCTATATCACCTCCCGATGGTGGCTGACACATCTGAACCATCCCGAGCCATTGAAACAACCCAGCAGTATTCTCCTGCTAATCCAGTCGCCATAGTTCCAAGTCGTCTGTCATTCTTATATACATCTAACGTACCTACATCGAGGTCCAATACCATTCCAATTTTGAAAGAAGTGTCATGAATTTCTTCCATTCCATCCCAATCGTATGGCTGGCAAAAACTCAACGAGCCATCCTCCTGATTCTTCCATCTCTTACGGAGCAAGCCCTTTCCAGTAGAAGTACTCAACATGCAGCAGTCTACATTATTACTAAACATCTCGTATACCTTCAGAGAAAAGCTAGAGAGGTCTTGAGCGGCTGCATAACACTCTGTCAAACTTGTAATATCTTTTGTAGTTGGTCTCATTACGCCACATTGAATACCATACTTCGTCGGATCATCAATAACCTGAAATGAAACGCTATGCTTCCCAGCTCTCATAATATTGCTACTGATCGCAGAACCATGATTACCTGTCGCTTTTGAGTATGCTCTTGTTTTGTCTGATCCCTCGACGTATTCTATATTATTAACACCAACCAATTTATCAAATTGTAATGGGAAACGAAATAACTTTAGAAACTCTTGATATATACTAATCCATGATTCGTCCCCTTGCCTCGGTAGGGCATTCTTTTCCTCATCAGTACATTTGTTCTGTAATACCGTACGTGCTGCAACTTCCATTAATGATATTGATTCTGTCTTTTGTCGAACTTCTCTACCTGATCCTCCACTTTTTCTTGCTTCTCTTTCAGCCAGTCGTCTCGATCGACTTGTTGTCGTACCATGCTTATGACCAAATCGTTTACATGATAATGCTAAACTCAACATATCACATGGTGATAAGAACGAGGCCAGTGCCACTACAGTATCATCTGTAAATGTCTCCATTGCAATTGATTGTTTTTTTTGTTTATGTTGAATGATTGGCCGATACTGATCCTCGGTAAAAATGGTATACACAACTTTTATATAGTTTTTGATGATGGTAAATCCACTGTTGTATATGAAGAGTACAGTATACTAACACCGCTAACAATTTACTTACGAGCCCGGCCACTAAAGTCTAATATAGACAATTAGTATTGATATAGAGTATTGTATTTATTAATGTATTTTTTGGTGTACTAACTTTGTAGAAATTTGATTAAAGTATGATGTCTATCGCCCTGAAATCACTACAAGTCGATAGAGTGTTAAATACTAATATATTGACTGCACTATTAGTATATGAGATGGACGGCGCCATAGTATATGTTCATTAATTAAACTCTCATAAAAGGATAGGATACCGACGTGATCGATCACAAAACTCTCATGTATGGTCACAAAAATATCACGGGCTGGTCTGTGTGGGCGCAGCCGCAGTGTTTTGACAAAGTTCGAGGTGACGGTATTACTACAGGCATATGCAGTGATTGCTACTAATATATATCCATATTTAGTTGTTGTTATTAGTTGATACAAATAGAAGAACGGCGGCTCGTCTTATTTCACTTTGAAGTGTTATTACAACAAAACAAAAAATTGAGCAATCTTATGCTCATCTCAATACATCATTCAACACATACAAATACAATATATAAATAATGGAACCACAAACAATATGTGCTCTCATATGTAGAGCAATTCTATTAGTACTTCTTGCATACGGTATAGCTCTTAGTATAATAGTCATGTCAAGCTGTCAGTAAGTTAATAAAGTGTGCATACGATGTGTCCAAAATATATTTGCAAGGAGAGATGTCAATAGTGACCTCGTTGTATATTATATTGAGTGGTATTATTATATATCTGCTGATGGTATATGCTTGTATAGACTTTTTGATTTAGTATTGCTATTATATACTAACTCCATTTCAACTCTCTCCTTCCCCAACAAACATGTACAATAATAATAATAATAATAATATTGTTCTAATAGGTTTATATCAGCAGTGTCATCACCAGACGAATCAACACATGGCGTAGGATTATTATCATATGAAGCCATTGATGGTAGCTGTATAGATCATAACTCCTTCATAATCTCGAATTACAATGGAATGGAGAAAAGTGCCAAGGTTGGTGGATACGTTGCACCAAGTTGTGCAGCATTAGTCATTCTATTAATCTTTTTAGAATGTTGCAATCGAGCAAAGTGGGGTGGTAAATGTATACCCTGCATTCTGTTACTAGGTGCAGTAATATGTCAAGGTATTACATTCCTACTCTTCAACTCTGAATTATTCTGTAATAACAAGGATATTATTGAATGTAATATTGGTGATGGGGGATATAGAAGTATCCAAGCTACATTGGTTTACTCATTCTGTTTTATATTGTATACCTTCGGACCGACGCCTATACCATTGTTTAAGAATATACAGAGTAAAATACATCATCAAGAGGAGCGAAAAGGTAACAAAAGTGGTAAGAAGAAGAAGAAAGGGAAAAAGAAGAAGAAGAAACTAACCGAGCCTGGCAAGGGTGAGGAGTGGACGAAAGAAATGTACGAGGCACGACGGAAGGAACGTAAGGTAAAGTCACGCGGTGTTAGTGGACGTCGTAAGGAAGAGATATTCGACGATATGGGAATGGGTGGCGGTGACAACGGTCCTAAGGAGTTTGGTGAGAATAGTATGATGTTACATGATACTGATCAACAATACCAAGGTAAAGAAAGGAAGAGTGGTGGAAGGAGCAGCAGTGGTAGCAAAAGTCGAGGTAGTAGAGGAAGTAGTAGCCGAGGTAGTAGCAGATCAAAGCATCAAGAACCAAAGTATGATGAGTATGTTGATACCGAACCAGACGGTATGGATTGGAGTGCATTCACTCCCGAACAAAGAGAGGAGTATTATGAACAACAACGTATTAAAGAACGAAAGAGGAAGGACCGTGAACGAAGAGAACGAGATAAGATGCAACAGTGGGAAGAGGATGGCTTAGGTAATCCATACGGCGGTGGAAGCGATTATAGTAGCTCTAGAAGAAGAGAGGATGAAGAGATGGGCGGCAGCCGTCGGGGAAGTGGTTCCTATTCTGTTATTGATTATGAAAACGGTAGTGTCAGACACAATGATAGTTACTATTCACGAGACAGTAGAGCACAAGACAGTTATTATTCACAAGACAGAGGAGGAGAAAGAGGATATGATGATAGTTACTACTCAAGAGGACCTGATGACGGGTATGATGATCGAGGTAGAGATGATTACCAGCAAGATGATTATTATGAAGACGAGGATCTGCCGCCAAAGAATGACTCCTACTATGATGATTTACCACGGTCCTCTTCAAGACAGAGCAGGTCGGCTAGTGGTAGGTCAAGAGGATCACAATATAATGATTCGTACTACAGCCGAGATTCATATGATAGGGATAGTAGGTATCAGGATAACTTATGATGAGGGAAGGGCTAGTCGATGAAAGGACGGAGGATCTGATCAATATAAGTACATGTATAAGTAATACAGTAAACCAAACAATTAACTTTAACTACCCTATCTCAATCAGCATGCTCATCCAAATCAATGATAATCAAGCCTGGACTATCCGGTTTCCTTTCACCATTGTTACCAACTACCCCATCATGAGCTTCTATTATTATGAATCGATCGTTGATATCCATAGCAAAATGTTCGGCCATTCCATACTCATCTATATCAACTCTATGCCGAATATTGATTCTATTAGCAAACTTAAGGTGTTGTGAGGCTCCCCCATCAGGGAGTGTGTAGAAATCGCTGGGGTCCCTATTGTAAATACGTGTTGAATCAAACTCAACTCCCTTTGGTAAGCTGACATCATCAAACTTGTTCAATACATATCTTGAACCAGGAAGATGATACACATCGAGGTAGAGGCTACCAAACTTATCATGGGCGAGTACCATAAAGGAGTTACCATTAGATGCAAAGTTGATATAGCCCTCATACTTTATCCTGACCATAATTCGAAAATCTGCTTCTTCAAGAACTCTGTTTCTGTTTTGATATGGAGTTTGCCACATTGTAATGACTCCCTTTGAACCATTCTCTTGAGACGAGAAGAAGAAGGTCTGCAATTTCCCATGGCAGAGAAGGAAGCCTGTGATACCATTCAGATGTGCATCATCCATATCAACAACATTGAAAGCGTCGGGAACTATTAATATCTTAATACGATTCGGGGAAGATTTGTCACTGCAATCCCATATTTCAATGGTGCCAGGATCCGTACCAACAAGCACATGATTTTGACCGATAGGATGTATCGAAGTCACTAAACCACCTACCTGAAAGGAGCATTCCGGCTGAACGTAATATTGTTGTCCATCTTCAATGTTGGGAGAAAGAGAGAACTGACAAACTCTTTTACCCGAGTCACCCTGGAGGTTATAAGGGTTACCTTCCAACCTAGTATATACTTTGTCCCCATTAGTAGACACAACCTCATAGTAACTTGGTTTTGGTACCCGAACTATAGCTTTCAGTTCAAATCTCTGTGATGGTATTCTTTCTGTGCATCCACTATCTCCCCACAAGATGAATTCAGTACACTTCCTCCCTTCTTGGTCACTAATGAGCCTGGAAAGTACTATTCTTTTCTCTTGCAATACTATTCTCTCATCATCCATTGCATCATATGTATCAACTGAACAGCCTTCGATGACTATCCTAATGTCATCTTCGTGAGGGGGTAAATCGTGAGGAGCAAAGGGTGTGTTCTCTCCAAAGTACTCTTCCCATTTCCTCTCCAAATCATCTTCCTCTGTTTCACTGCTTAACGTCTCTGGGCACGAGACTTAACAATATGTTGATCGGCGGAGTGACGATATGAATTGAGAAGAACTTGACTTGGCATTATATTCTCTAGTGGATCAATTGCCAATTCTACGTCTTGAGGGGTAGTCTCCCGTTTCTTTTGAGTAGACTTGTGAAGACATTTCACCCTCTCGAGTATGTTGTCATGCACATCAACACTAGCTAAGTCTGGGTCCACAATCACATATTCTTGACCAGTACCTCGTGACATTAATGCAAAAGGATTTGCCATAATGTCTTCTCTTACTACACCAAAGCTATCATCCTCGTTGTCTTCAAAATATTCCCAGGGAGCATCAAAAGACTTAAAATTATGTTGACGGAGGGGTAATGAATACGATCTGTTGGTGCCAGCTTTTCTACGCTTCACGTGTCCAATAAGATTGTTAAAGAGGGATAACCGATAATTGATTGCACCAATATAATCATGTGAGTTGCCATCAGACTCTTCCAGCGGTGTCATTTGCAAATCTGCAAATACACCCTGCCAAAACTTTTTATACAATTTAGAATACTCGGGTGCATTCTTATCTCCCTTTAGATCGAATCTCTTCCGAATTGATTTTGATGTACATCTTGTAAGACATATTAATGAGCGTAGATCGTCAGTATAGGATAGAATTCGTAGCAATGTATTATCACAGAGATCATCAAAGCTGGGTCCAGAATGTTGAGCATTAGATGTGTCATCTTTCTTCTTTTTTATTGATATAGTATTTGTTGTCGCCGTCTTACGTTTGGACTTGGCCATAATATCAATGACTATAATTTAATCTATCAATATGCTTGGAGGGGCAAATCCTCTGTATAATGAGCGGCGGAAGATAATATTATTCTATCTCCTCTCTTATTATCAAACGTCAAACACAATAAGATTTTTTTTGCTTGGATGGTATCCTTGTGTTTGTAATCAATATTGATGCAGCGGTCTCCAAAGTGCTACCATCGATAACCCGTTAAAAACTGGTCAAGTGACTGTATTATTAGTATACCAAAGTAACGATTGCAGTAGCCTAAAGTTAGCAGTACCTACATTGACGATTTTGCAACCAATGAAGTTAAAAATGAGAGTCAAAAGTGGTATCTTGGTATCCTCAGTCTTTTTCTCATGGTATCCTCTCCCCTGTGGCCGGGATACTAGTGTAATTACTATTTAGATGCCACAGAGGTTGTTGATAAAGTCGATTGATGTCCACATTATAGTTAAGAGTAAAGATTAAGATCATCACTACCAATTTAAGGTATTACATAGAGCATATCTTGATGAAAAGCTTAACACATTTTTACATACATTTACCCTTATTTAAATTTATCTCTTCCTCGCCCCATCAACACAAAGATCAGAGCTTATCGCTACTACTCCCCAGTCATACCCCCCTACTCAAAACTGCTGATTCAACAACGATAACCTCCCTTCCAACCTTAACAACTGAGGGAAACACTCTACTCGTTCATTTAAGAAATTCTTCAACGGACCCAACTTTAATGCCATTTCCCTACCCTCATTAGCCATAATTTGTTCTTCTACACTACCTCCGCCTCCTCCTTGATACGAAGTGGAACGTGCCGTGGCAGCTAATATTGCCTTAACCCATACTCCCAATACATTCACTAATGTATGACGACGTGCCATACGACGTACAATATGTGCCATTAACATACTAACATATCCCGGATGACTACTACTTGCCACGTGTGTCTCGGTAGCAGATAATTGGGAGGCACGTCGTTCAGCATCTAATGATTGTAATGCACGAACGGTACCCTCTACCAATCGTCGATCGGTAACTTGTAACGCGATGTTTAGTTGTGATGAATCATTTGATGTTAATGCCTGTGTTAGTAATGTCGTGAGTGTTTCGGATGTGGCTGACTTGAGTTTGAATGGCTTGGCTTGTTTGGTTGATGAGTCTTGTGCCTCATCGTCTTCCGAGTCGGTATCATCATCAGACTGTTCCATGGCAGATGAAAGTAATGCCAATCGTTCAGCAATACTTTGTCCATTCTCCCCTTCTTCATCGTCGTCATCCTCTCCCAAGTCAAAGTCATCTTCGTCCTCACCCGCCGCCGCCTCTTCTCCCTCTTCCCCAGTAGAAGAAGATACCCTAGCCTTCTTCTTCTTCACAGCCTGACTTAAGTCCATGGCAGTACTAGCCTCCAATCCTTGATCACCCGGTGCCAAGGCAACATTATCATTAACCTTCCTCTTCTTGTCGTCCTTCTTCTTATTACCCTTCTCATCGACTGTTGATAATGACGTACCAACTAAGACATTACCCTCTAACGTGTCATTTAAAGGTAAACTTTCCATTGGTAAATTGGTACCAGTTCCGGCTGATCCGGCACCTACATGTTTCTTACCCTGATTGAATAATAATGTTAATGATTTGGTAGGTTTACGTGAATTAAAAGTAGATCCAATTAATGAGAGTTGTTTATCTAATTCATTTGTTTGTAATGTAGACTTTGATAATGTTGGTGTAGACGAGTCGTTATCGTCGTTGGAAGTGGGGATGTTAAATAGTGATGAAGTACCAATTTTAGATTGAAATGCTACAATTGCCAATTCATCATTATTATCTAATTGAGTAATATCAAAATTTGATGTCGATGCCTCGTCGTCCTTGGTGGATAACATTGCCAAACTTTTTAAGCTATGCTTGGCATTATCTTGGTTAGCATAGGAAAGTACCACTGCTTGATTTCCACCACTGCTAGAAGAGGTGGTTACAATATACCGACCATCATTTGTAACTGCCAATGGAACAAATGATGTACCTCCATCCTCGCTCTCCTCATCATTGCTATTATTGACACCACCTGAAGGTAATTCCAATTTGCACAACTTATCACCACTACCTAAATCAACAACACGTACTTGATTATTCAACCTAACAACAATGTTCGATTTACTAATACCCAAACCAAACACCATCTTTCCACCACTGCTACCACTGACTGAACCAACTTTAATCTTTTTAATCAATGTAGGCTCCTCATTGTCAGTTAGTGTATATTGATATAATCTACATTTTCCACCAACATTATTTGAGCTTGAGCTATCGGTATCATTAGTTGGAAAATAAACTAAGGCATACAAACTATTATTATTATTGCTTGCAATTACATCAACTAATATTTCATTACCTGCACTTGTTGATAGACTTGATTTACGTTTCTTCTTTTTATTAGAGTTGGAGTCAGAAGAGATGTTGATGGTTGATGATAATACGCCACGTTCAATATTGAATAATAATATTGTATTATTATTGCTTGTCATTCCACATAGATGGGTTGGTTTATTATTATTGGAAGAGGCAAAGATTAGTTTATGTAGACTGTTATTGTTGATAGCCTTGTCGGATGATAAACTTGGCAAGCCATCTGGTAAGTTAGAATTGGTTTGATTGCTGTGTAGTGGGAAGCGGAGGGTGAATTTTAATGACCCATTTGATATATTACCATCGTAGCATCGTATTAATCCATTCTTGGCGCTAGATGAGGAATCGGGATGATGTATCCCTATTAGAGAACCATCGGTAGAGTATGCTACTAGTGGAGAGGCCACCATGATGTTTAGTTGCAATAGATTTTTTGGTGAAGGGAACAAAAGATTGAAACGGTCAAGTGAGCTGAATTCAGGACAAATAATAGGTCTTTCAACGGAACCTTCGTTGATGAGTGCCCGTAAAGTGGCTGAAAAAAGGCACTTTATGTGCCGTACCATTTATGAGAGTGATTTGCAAATTGCTCTCTATTGACAACTTTGGGAGATCGCTGCTACCGCATTAATAGCTCTCGTATACTAATAATACACTCAATTGACCAGTTTTTAACGGTCTATAGATAAGTACTACTTTCAGGGCCGACGCATCAATATTGATTACACAGTACACAACACATAAAGATACCACAACACAAAAAATAGTGGAAAAACTGCAAATTTGTGGTGAAGTCTAAATCGATTACTATTGCAATAATTACTTGCATATACTGTTGAAATAGTCAATACTTCATATTTTAACGGTCTATCGATTGTTAGCACTTTGGAAGGTGCTGCTATCAATATTGATAGATACCACAGGCACTCTTATTTTCGAATCTTTGCTAGGATATTGAGAGTTGAGCCTAACACATCCACGGCGCACCATAAGATATAGAAGGACGTGTGTATTATACAGATATTAGAATAGAGATTTCATATTGATATAATGGCAAAATCCAAGCGTAAGACCTCGACATCAAAGTCTGCAGGCGTATCTACAAAGAAGAAGAGAGACGACACATCTTGTGCTCAACATTCTGGACCCGGCTTTGATGATCTCTGTGATAATACACTGCTACGGATCCTATCCTATACTGACGATTTACGGTCGTTAGTCAGTCTTACAAGATGTACATCAAAATCATTACGCAAGCGCTTTGATTTGAAGGGAGATAAGAACACACCCGAGTATTCCAAATTGTATAAAAAGTTTTGGCAGGGTGTATTTGCAGATTTGCAAATGACACCACTTGAGGAGTCCGATAGTGAAACACAAGATTATATTGGTGCAATTAATTATCGGTTATCACTCTTTAATACACTTATTGGACATGAAAAGCGTAAAAAAGCTGGTACCAACAGATCTTATTCATTACCCCTCCGTCAACATAATTTTAAGTCTTTTGATGCCCCCTGGGAATATGGGGATGACGATAGCGATGGGGAGGAACACAAGATACAATGTCAAATCCATTTGCACTAATGTCACGGGGTACTGGTCAGGAATATGTGATTGTAGATCCTGACTTAGCTAGTGTTGATGTACATAGCAGTATAATGGAGAGAGTACAATGTCTTCACAAGTCTACTCAAATGAAACGTGAGAGTGCTCAAGAAGCTGATGATACAGTTAGAATTGCAGACGTATTAAGAAGTTCTATGAGAGAAGGGGTAGTAGATGATCCATATCAAGTGGCCCATGATGTTCTAGAAGTAAACAAGATAATGCCGAGTCAAGTTCTTCTCAATTCATATCGTCACTCCGCCGATCAACAGATTGTTAAGTCTCGTGACCAGACGTTAAGCAGCGAATCAGAAGAAGGTGATTTGGAGAGGAAATGGGAAGAGTACTTTGGAGATAATACACCCTTTGGTCCTCATAATGCACCCCCTCATGAAGATGACATAAGGATGGTTATAGAAGGCGTTTCAGTTGATACATATGATGCAATGGATGACGATAGAATTGTGTTACAAGAGAAAAGAATAGTAGTTTGTAGATCCATCAGGGATCAAGATGAGAATTATTGTACTGAATATATTGAATGGGGGGATAGTGGATGCACAGAAAGAATACCATCAAAGAGATTTGAACTGAAAACAATATTACGGATACCAGGAGAAGTACTATTTGAAGTTGTGTCTACTAATGGAGACAAGCTCTATGCTGCATTGGAGGGAAATCCCTATAACCAAAGCGACCCAGATAAAACAGTTTATCAGTTCTCTCTTTCTCCCAACATTGAAGATGGGCAACAATATTACGCCCAGCCGGAATTATACTTTTCGACATATAGTGTAGTGACTCGAATCCATCCTATTGGTTGTAATCATGTTCTTGTTGGTACACATACTGGGACTATTGAGTTGTGGGATTGCAGTGACAAATCTGCCCTAAGCCGGATTAGGTATTTACATGCTGATATGGATGATGTAAATCTGAATGGTATCACAGGCTTCCTTCTAGGCCACGGGAAGTTCCAGAATTTCTTCTTTACATCTCAAGAGAATGGTCCAAAGGGAGTCATCACAATGTGGCAAACTCCACATCAGAGCAACGTTCTTCAAGAAGCAGATTTTCGAATTATGATCAGGATAAAGTACGAGGGCTTTATTAACTTTGCATCTAATGGTCACTCTCTCATGGTACTTGCCCATGATAGGTTTGGTAGTCTTTATCTTGATGTGTATCATCTTCCTGGTTCAAGATATGTATTGAACAAGTTTGATGATGTTAGCTTACCAAAAGGTGTCGAATTGGATTTAGCGTTTATTCATAGTAGGCACGCCAGTGATTTTTATACACTGCCTGACAGTGGAGCATCAAATCATCTTCATTTTGCTAATAGAATCAATATTCGGCATAGAGTTGATATTGATGAGTATGGAATGGCCGAACATTTTGCAATGGATATGAACGATCGGTTTATAGTGATCGAAGCTCATGATGGATTAGTCGGTAGCAATGGTGAAAGTAAATCGGATGGTCCCGGCTTGATTATTATTGATTTAGATGAGCATGCTGATTGAGATTCTAGACAGTAATTAAAGTTAATTGTTAGATGGATATTATATTTACACTATATCCCATCAGTTATTCTCATTTGTATAATAGAATAAGTTTGGCTCCCCTGATTTTATAGAGAAGAACAGGTATCTAACATATATAGCAAGGTCATTACTCTACTCACACTCCTCCCTCAGCCTCAGCTGCTCGCTGTGCTTGTTTCTCCTTCATTCTAGTGACATATTTCCGATGGTTATTCTTAAGCTTCATCCATTGTTTTCGTGACTCCATCATCCGTTCATCACTCATAATTCTAACATAATAGGTGGAGCTATCATCCGAGTAGTATGCATCTGGTTTGGCATCATGAACTTCATTCTCAGGCAAATCTTGCAAGTTGGGTGGTACAACCTCTGGTGATATATCCGAGACGTGTATAGCATTGGCAGCTCCCTCGGCGGAGAAGATGGGGTACCATTCATGTGCATCTGACTTAATTCTAATGATTTGTTCTAATATAGTAAGACCGTCTGTTCGTTTGGGTGGTACCGGTTGCTTTGTGATGATCTTACGAGTCAATTCTCGCTTTGCCATAACATAGGCAAAACTGAGTTGATCTAAATGAGTGCCCCATCGGACGTGTTCCCGATACCATTCACACCGTAACTGATGACCTTCTTCTAATTTCAAATGATGTACTATCCATTTAGAGCGTATAAAGTCCTTGATTTCAATCTTATTCTGTGCCACGGAAGTGAGGGATCTAAGATCGTTTGAGTTGATCAAGGATCGTGCCTGAGTGTAGAACTGCCGCTGAGTACGTATCTCTGTAGGTTCGATATCATTTGTATCTAACCCAACATCTTCCATCAAGGATATGGTTACATCGGCCAATGGCATTTTGTCACCATCTACGTCGGGTATCTTACGCATGGGTGATACCAACAATACCGCACGACGTTGTGGCTCCTCGGGTAGTTTGTACTTTACTTTGTTGCCCTTGGCATCAGGCCCGGTGATAGTTCTCTTCTTGAGTACACCTCGGGATGTTTCTGATGTGAGGAATTGAGCATCCTCGGGGTATGGTGTATGGCTAAAGTTCTCATCGACAAACATTAACTTCCGTACAGTCTCATGAAACATCCGAGCTGGTGATAGTTTCAGCATGAACATGTCCTCGGCAGTTAAGGGTTCAGTGGCCCCATCAACAAGTACCAAGGCCCAACCTTTATGTGCAATATAACCACTCAACTTCTTCACCTTGGTATCATAATCACTATTGGGTGGTATATCTCGTTTTGCCAATGAACTGATGGGGATCTGACTAATCACATTCTTCGCAAGTGTACTTTCAGAGGGTATGAAGGCAATAGTACAAACCGTAGTCTCGTCCCACTCCTCTTGTTCCGAGCCATCGGAATACTCCGTTTCTATTTCCATGTTTTCTATATCATATCCAAGAGCCATTGTATACATGACAATATCACAATCCTCAGTTGCTTCGTGTGTTATATCCATTACTCCGTCAAAGATTGAGGGGGTACATGATTGCGAAGAGCATTCGGATGAACATGGATAGGACGTATGAAGTTCACGTAGGCACATTGGATCATCACTAGAACATGAAGAAAGTCCACGTCGGTTCAATATCTTCTCCCCATCGATTGGTATAGACATGGGTAGTTCACCATCTGCTTGCTGCTCTTTAGTTAGTACCTGAACACTTGAATAGTCCACATGCTCACTATCAGTCGATGGTGGGAAGAATGGCAATGCCCTATCGATATGCCAGGCTAATAGCTTAGCCGCACCATCCTTTAGCGATGTAGTGGCTGACCAACCGAGGTAATCATTCGAGGATAAGCTAGCTGCACGGGCAGCACTTGATTGCTCTACATCAATCACATCCTTGGTTGGTGCTCTATGAAATTCAACATCGGCAAGTTCTTGTATCCCATCAGCTAATGATGCCAAGTTGGATATCTCACCCGAGCCAATATTAAAGGTTGTGGGTGATCCGTCCACTGGGTTGTACTGCATGGCAGTTATGATTGCTCTTACCGCATCTGAAGTATAGAGTGTGAGTGAGAATTTGTGTTAGAGGGAAATGGACACATGATATGCACAAACTATCTCTACCATTCATCATTCAATACTTACCTTCCACAAACACAAAGTCTCGTGGATCATGAGCTACATGCATCCACCCAGTCTCCTCAATCAAGTTTGGATTTGGATTCACATGATGTGAATGTGCCTGTTGTTGTTCGGATGTCAACTTATTAAACCGATCTACTAAATCACTACGATGAGACTTCTTCACTTCGGATAGCCGCCGCCGTCTATTCTCTTCCTCTTCTTCTTCATCGTCATCACCCTCTTCCTCTTCAGCTTCCTTATCCAATTTGATCTTGACCTCCGAAGACCATCCTTTATACAAGTTCCGTACGGCAGTTTCAGCCAAATCAACATCTGGACTAACACCCCGCTTCGTACGTCCTGGCTTAATCCGATCGGAATGGAATATCGGTACCGATGTTGACGGTACGCCAAATCCTCGTGGACCATAGATGGAATCAAATCGTAATCCAACTGATGGTATATCATGCAAGGCATGGTAGGATGATGCAATAAGTTCATCAATCAAACGTGATACACCATGCAATCCTCGAGGTGGACGTTTTGGCTGTGGTGATTGAGATATACTATGACCCAATACACTTTCCTCATCAAATGATGATCCTCTCTTGCTCGTCTTCTTCTTATTTAAATGATGTGCCATATCACGAAAGTGTAATGCATCATATGACGAGGCATAAACAACATGTGGTCGTTTCCTCTTTGCCAATTCCTTCTTCTCGGTATCTTTATACACATCACCATTATTGTGATCATAGGCATTCGTTGACGGGGATATCATAGTCTGTGCAACTACACCACTTAATAATTGTTCCATACCCGTCATACCCATACGTAAATCAAACAAGTGTGGACGTGAACTAATACTTTCTATTAATATATCATCCTCTTCCTCTTCTTTATTTTGAAATATTGTTGACTCATGTGACTCATCTCCTCCTCCTCCCTGGTGATAGTTGGAATTCAATAATGAATCAGATTGTGTCCCTGCTAAATGTACAATATGTGTAGGACGGTATGATAATATAATATCAAGTGGACCGGAACCAGACTTGGTAGTGCCAGGTGTTAGCGGTATACCATACCTTCTGTAGGGTTTTGTATATGACTTGGAATCCGTAGATGATTGTTTCTTGGTAGCTTGCTCTCTCAATTCAACCAACGTCTTCTCATGATACTCTCGATTCGTACCACTCAAAGGACCACTATTAACCTCTAAATACATCTTCTCTTCCTCATAAGTACCACCTTCTCTATGACTTTTCATTTCCAATCCTAAAAATGGTACAATTAAATCAACATTCTCCAACTCTTGTTTTAATACACTCCACCGTTCCAACTGTTCCAATCTATTCATTGGATCATTTGGAAATTGCGTATCTAATCCTATAAAGTTGGTAATGGAACATTGTCTATATAAGGCAATTGCTAGGTGGATGCCGAGTGGTGATAGTATACCTGTTATTAAGATGCGTGAGTTTGAATTAAGTGTTTGGTGGGATGAATTGGAAGAGGGAGAGTGGAGATAGTTGAGTGGATGTTGGGATGCTGCTGATTGGGTGTTGTGACCGCATAGGGATGATATGTCAATCTTCTCATCACTGTCATGATCATCACTTGATCCACTCTTACCACCCTTATCGCCACTACCCTCATCATTGGACCATCTATTTTGTATATTTAGAATGGTACCCTCTATATCATGATGTAATTCATACCATTTTGGTATTGAACTACTTAATTTCTTATTCACATGTCGTGACGTACGTAACTTTCGACTCTTTCGTTTTTTAGCAAAGTCGGTTTGTGCCTTATTGATTGATTCTTGAGACCACTGTTGGATAGTTTGTGCGTTATTGTTAGAGGTAGAAGAGGATGGATTGTAGTTGGTTGGCTGTTGTAATGGTATACTTTTGAATATATAATCTTGAGGTTTGGCTGGTTCTCGTTTCTCCCTCGTTTGTTTAACAATTTGAGGTATTCGAACCTCATGATTAATGGTTTGCTTATCTTCTTGAGGACTCTTATCAGCTTGACGATTATTGTTGTTAAACATTTTTCGTGGCGAACGTTCATCTGCTCTTGAACTTTGACCTTCAGTGATATCCACAGCTTCACCATTATTCTTAGTGACATCTTTAGCAGTATGACTGATCTTCTGCTGTTGCCATGGTAAATCAATCTCATTCTCATGCTCATTAATACTTTGCTGATTGTGCACCTTGTTATGTAACAAAACATAAACAATCGCTAACATCACAATTAATGCTATGAATATACATTGTATAACTCGTTTCCATATCATTTTTTGTGAATTATTATTACCAACTGATGATCTTGAGCGTTGTACTAAATGAGATGGCAAATGATTATTTGATTTTATCCTACTTCGCTGTTGTTGTTGTGAGTTTCTATTAGGATTATGATGCACTAACGATGACGACTGTTGGTTATTACTGACGGCTAGTGGATGAGATAAATGTTGTATTGGATGTTGATTAATATGATGATGATGAGATTTACGATGATGTAATCCATCTTTCGAGGAATGTGACCCTGGTGAATCGGCACGTAGTTGACTATCATCTATTATTAATGGACTGTTGCTTGTTAAAGGATGAGAATTATAATCAGAACTGCCGTGATCAATTTCATATCTTGATCTATTAGAAGTATTGTTATTCATATTATCGGTAGTACGAGGACGTATTCGATTGGGTGTAGAATCGTCTACTTGATCTACTGAATATTGATTGAGATTATTATTATTGTTGCTCATCTTATCTTGTGGTGGTGGTGCTTTGTTTCTTCTCATTTTTTATATATTATGGCGTACGGTCGGCGATATCAATCAACACAGAGCTTATACAGTTAATAAACCAACAGTTTAATAGATAGTTGCGGTTAATAGAGATCATTCATGGCATGTATGAAGAGAGAAAGCGGCACCATTGTTGCTCTCTTTACGTCAGCATGAGTCGCGGGGGACTGCTCGAAATGCTTACATGTGGAATAAATCTATTCCTTCATTTGCCAAGATGTTGCACTGTCTTGGGCCTCAACAAAGCCTCAGAAGAGGATATATATGCTGCACTTTGTTATTATCTAGCTAGACATAAAACTCTTATATCGAATAGTTATACTTCACATATCCAAGCTACTATAACTAAACTACTAAACACTGCAAAAACCTATCGAAGTACACAAATAATCAGCCAGATGAAACTCTTTCTCATTAAAGTTCTAGTACTAGCCCTAACTACTGGCGAAGACGTGCATGCGCAAGCTCAAGATTCTGATAGGCCCGTAACTTCTCTTCGTGGGTCAGTGGTAAGTAGAACAAGCTCTCTAGTAGCATATCTAATAAAGCCTCTAACTCTCTTCACTCCTATATCTCTTCATCTTCTACTACCATTCATTCATACATACAGTTCGTTCAGAGTGATATTAAACACGTACCAAACTTGGAGAGCTCACACAACAAAGACAAAACAGATTCCGGCTCGGATACGAAGGCTTTGTCGTTTATTGAAGAGTCTACATGTATCCCAGATGGTGGGGAATGTACTCCAGGTGCCGGTGGTGGAGGAAGTCGTATGTGCTGTCATGGATATTGTTGTAATCCGTTCACAGACCCCCCAAGTTGTGTCCGGTAATTGATGTAGGTATTTTATATGTATCATCCTTTAAAAGGATACTTCCGTTGTTTGTATAAGGATCGGCTCGATGGTCTCTCGATATAACCAATACTAATACTCATCATAAGACCATCATTTGCAAAATCAATAATTCTGTTGCACAACATTTCAATCTTTTACCATTCTTATTATACCAATACCTATATCAAAGGTATAAATGATACACGTATCAATTGCTCATTGTCATCATGGTGTTTTAAATCATCGTCGTTCCTTCCGTTGCTATTCCTATCAAGCAGCTACATCCAAACGTAAAAAACGTACAATCTCTGAAGGTATTGTTGACAAAATACACAGTCTTAATCCACCTGGACGGTTCCTAATCAAGTCACTCAAGTATGAAACAGGTTATATTGAGATGACTATTGCACAAGCAGTGGATAAAACTTGTGCAGCATTCCAATTCCATGAAAAGTATACCGATCCCACAGTGGAAGTGTTAACTGCAATAACAGGAATTAAGAGGATTCTTTGTTCGGCCAAAGCTAAGACTGAATTGTGCAGGTATTATGCTACTTTCAAGGGCTGTCCATTGGTGATAAATGCAACTATGCACATGGAGAACACGAGCTTGTTAAGGAATAGCAACGGAAGGAACGACGATGATTTAAAACACCATGATGACAATGAGCAATTGATACGTGTATCATTTATACCTTTGATAT
>Ga0214478_100620_pt1 | contig 20368 bp, 13 predicted proteins | sample M1_20Mar14CPVII9_2_FD_178001 | JGI IMG/M metagenome (GOLD analysis project Ga0214478, IMG submission 178001) | Marine eukaryotic communities from Monterey Bay, California, United States - M1_20Mar14CPVII9sort6BwellD7 | ecosystem: Environmental > Aquatic > Marine > Unclassified | place: USA...
AATGTGCTGTACTGCCAATCAGCAGCGGTGACGAAGTTAATGCCGTAGTTGATGAGATTGCAGCAGATCTGATGGAGAGCGATATGGCAACACGGGTTGACAAGTCAACTGCATCTCTTGGACGGCGTTATTCCAGAGCGGACGAGGTCGGTATCCCTTTTGCTGTAACTGTTGACTTTGATACTCTCACTGATGGTACTGTAACCCTCCGCGAGCGTGATTCAACGACTCAGATTCGTTTACCAAAGTCTGATGTAACCAGAGTTGTATTTGATTTTGTACATGGACGATTGACTTGGGAGGACGCAACTGCAAAGTATAAGGTTGTTGAAGTTAAAGAAGATTAAGTATAAAATATGTGACTTATTCCCTTTATAAGACTATTATAGATCGCGAATCAACAACTTATTATTCTGTGGGTGGTGCTTAAAGAGATGGTGAAGACTTGCTCAACTATTAGGCGGAAGATACTGCCTATGTGTTAATCGTTGTTATACATATTTTTAAAATATCCCCGAGTCACAAGTTCAAGTATTGTAAGACCACTTCTACCAAAATCTAAGAAGAGAAAGAACCCTTTACTCTTCACTAAAGCACTGCCACGAAAGCACAGAAAATAAGACATCTTAATAACCCCTTATTTCTTTGTGATCAATATGACTGGAAATAAGAACTTGGTCTTTGGTTGTAAGAAGGACTCCAATGTCCCAGAAGTTCACGTCGAAGATCTATTTTCACATAGTCACGTGAAGAAGATGTCTAAACCAATGACTAAGTTACCCAAGTTCATGCAAGGTATGTTCATATTTTGTATTTACACATCATATGTCTTTACATTTTTTTGTGCACATCATATGTTCACCTCACTCTGCACAATAAGATCCAGAATATAGGCATGGTGTTTCTACATCTAAAATCGATGAAGATGCAAAGCAGCTCATATATGCAGCAAATACAAATTGTGATAAAGACAAGGAGAATAATAAAATCAGTGAGCCTGGTCAACAAAAGATGAGACAATACGACTGGCCTTCAGGTGTCGATTGTAACTCTACCTTTGGAGTGAAGAATGATCTTCCCAATAGAAGTGGCAGTGATGGAGTATCAAGTGCTTTGTATAGAGAAGACGAAGACCCCCCAGTTAATGACACACGAGAACATGATCCAGAGAAGATATTTGGAGTGAGTACATCAAAGAGTAACAGTAGTACTGCAGACTGTTTAGTTCATACCAACACAACTCCTTACAATGACGACCAAGAAGAAGATGATGATCTTGGTAAGAGTTTGACTCCTGGGTATAGGAATGTAAACACTGAACGAGCATTTGGATGTCCAACAGTGAGAAATGATATCCAAAAGTATGACAAAGCATCAGTAGCAGACGCAAGCAACTGGGGAGACGCAGTGAACGCCGGGTGTTTGCTCAGACCAAGCATATACTCCCAGCTTGGTTTGGATGAAGATGAGCTCATCAAGCCTCGAAGCAAGGCATACCTTCAACGTCTGTTTCATAACTGTGGCTTAATTGAAGAAGATGACAACTTTGAATCTGTATTCAATAGGGTATCTGATAGTCAAGGTCTTGCTAGTGTTCATTCAATCAGGGCTGTATTGTGTTCGATAAAGTGACAAGGAGAGTTGTCAAGCAAGAAAGGCATTATTATTGCAATAGTCAGCAGTACCACTCATTTCTGTGACATAAAATAGACAAGGTTAGATTTATAATCGAGAGAATGCGACTACACTTAAAGAGTAGACACTGTTACAACTCATCCTTGATCTCCTCTTCGTCTAAATCTCTCCATTGTTTAGGAAAGATTGAATCTGGAAATTCAATAGTATGTCGGAAAGCACTGATTTCATGCTGAGGATTTGTGTATGGCTTGTCAATGTATCGAATGGCCTCGTGTGGGACATTTTTTACCAATACATTCAACACTTCTGTTTCAATATGAGGTTCAACTACATATCTATATCCAGACTCTGCATCACCTGATCGTTCTATCACCTTGCATCCTACTCTATTCACACCTCTATAGGCAATATCAGTCTTCAGCCGACTCTCGTTAGATGTAGGAGCTGGAATCCAAGGATATACCTTTGTCCTGCTCCCATCTTGGTTTCTTCTACGTTCAATCTTATCTTCGTCATACAGTAAATGACATTGAAGTGTAATCTGTCCTTCCTCTTCAGTATCATCAATTGGAAATGGCTCAGGAGACTTACCAACACCATGATGAAACTCATTCAAGATCATGGCACTCTTAGTAAACTTTGAATCCTTAGTATTCTCCTTCCACTTGTCAACATGATTCTTCCATGCAGCTTCCCAATCGTCTCCATAATCTAGTAATACTTCCTCGCCCTTCTTAATGGGACGGGTAGCAATAAGTTCCAACATCATATCAATCGGCCCTACATATGACAACTCATCGACACTAGTTTCTTGAGCACCCTTGACATTTGACCACGTCTTTGTACCCCAGACTAGTTTTGCATTCGATTTCTTCTTCCCTCCATGATTGACATAGTTTGACATTGGACCAGCTGGGAAGAATAGCACTGATGACTTGGGATGTGAAAGCATGTAATTGTATAGTAACTGCTTCGTTTCGGTAGTTTCTTTTGTTTCATCAGCATCAGTTTCCTCATCTTCGGAGTCATCATCGTCTTCTTCTTCGCCAACAATTTCCTTCATGTGAAGGGCGTCTTCTCCCCGATTAAGTGCTACCAATGGCATGGGTGATATAACCTCTCCCTTCTTCATTGCTCGAGAAGCAAACGCCCCCCTTCCAGCGTGCTCAATAGTACTAACCCCTGCAATAAGATTATCTTGACAATAGGCATTACTTTTCAACCAATCAACATCTTTCATAACCTCGGGATTATTATACAAGGCCGATCCTCCCTTATCTATGATTTCCTGCAATCCTTTATAACTCTCAGGAAGTAAAGACCGTGCTGCAGGTGATCGTTTCTCGGCCGTTAAATCTAATACATCCTTCTTCATAAATTCAAATACTTCATTGGCAGCCTTCTCACCAATATTGTCAGCATGTTTATTGAAGAAACCGACCATCTTTTCCATTGCCTCATCCATCTTACGATAGTCATCAATGTTTGGCTTGTTCACATCGTCATATTTATTGTACTCGGCACCAAAATCTAGGAATAATTCCATACCTCCTGGTATTTTATCCACAGCCAATAATGTTAAGTTGTGATAAGTAGTAAATGCACCTCTACCAGGAGAAGTCATTTCATCATATCCTGAATTTAATAAATCACTATCAGTTCGTAATAACGTCGAAGGTTGATAAATAACAGCATTAATCATACCAACATGTCCAGTACTACTAAAACATGGTCCACCAACCGCGGAAATTACCTCATCACCCTCACCCATTCCGGAAGTTGCATCACCTGACCAACATGTACCTAAGAAATTTTCAAGTAATAAGCCCTCTGATTCGCCAGATACCTCATGATTATGTGCACGTATATCAACGAATTGGATAATTGCATCACTTGGACCTATGGTATCATCGCGATTGAAGGATGTGCCTGCATATGAACCTAAAACATGAGCTGTGGATGATTCTGCCAAATAAATTTTACATTCATAATCATTATTATCCTTTTTGGCTGCTGATGCAGTCACTGCCGCCAGAGTTAATAATACTGTTGTTAATGCTTTCATTATTGGATATATTTCTTCACAGTTGTATTATTTAGACCATAAGGTCTTCTGCCTTTGGTGGTGCTTATTTGAGAGGCGTTTCGCAGACAATTTCGGTATCCCCAAAGATACGGTATCCTTTTCATATCTTTTTTTTGTTTTATTACACAAGAGAAGAGAGATTAGGGAGGATATTACAGTAGTAGAAGACAATACAACCATGGGTCAGTGTCTCTCACTTGCAAAACCGATTGTTAATGATGTGTTGACAGATCTTGCCAATCAACAACAGCAAAATCAAGAAGAAGGAAAACCCAGCGATACTAAAACATTCGATATATCAACTGTTCAGCCTGATGCAGCACAGACTCAGCCATCAACACAACAACAGCCTTCACCAGCAGGTGCATGGGGAAAGCCTCCAACAATATCAGCAGATACTTCATCTCCTTCAGTACCACAATCAACACCACCAGTATCTCCACCTCCTTCGACTTCTTCAACTTCTGGTGCTATTCATCCCTCTCTTCCTAAGGATGCCGAGCAATATACTGTACGAAATGTTTATGATGGTGATACATTAACATTAGTCGATGAACGTAGAGTACGTCTACTTGGAATTGACACGCCGGAAATTAAAGAGAATCAACCATACGCACAAGAGGCCAAAGCATATACAACAGATAGATGCCATAAAAAAGATATATGGATAAGTTACGAGCTAAGTGGAGAGAAGGAAGATCATTACGGTAGATTGTTATGCTTTGTTTGGGTACGTTCTGATGATGGAAATGGATATCTATGTATTAATGAGGGTATAGTGGAAGCAGGATTCGCTAATGCATACCATCCTGGGAGGGGTAAGACTTTGCACAACTGGAAAGTCCGCGTTAGTATTCTTTTATCATATGAATTCAAGTTTCAATATGAAGTTTCTCTTTGATTTGACTACTTCATTTTGCCTTTATTCAGCATTATTTGATTGCCTTTGAACAATATGTAATAACAGATGTTACTATCTTCTCTCTTTCGTCTTCACAAATCATGGCAACGCGCATCTTCCAGGGATAATATGTTAACATTGCAATCTGATGCACGAAAAAATAAACGTGGTCTATGGGAAAACTTTGTTGATTTCAAGGTTGTCAAGACTGCCAATGGAAGTGCATATATGGTAGCGTTAGCAGAGAGCTGTAGGCAAATTGTGCATATGCATAGGAGAAGCCTGTCAACATTCGTGGCTAATATGCATACCATATTTCAAACGACGTATGAGAAGTGCTCTTGACGAAGTGAATGTGGAAGCATCCAAAGTAGTGTCAGTCCTTGCTGAACATGGACTCGATACCCAAGTGGAAATGATCAAACTGATACAATGTACATTGCAAGAAGCAACAGAAACAATGGAAGATCCGTGGCAACTTGGAAGGATGCCGAATCTTTTCAAAAATATGGCTGCCATTATATCATTACCTACATATTCATCCAACAGAGCGCTCTGGATATACTGTATTCGTTTCTCAATTGTGTATACGATTGCAACATGCCCGTACTAAATGTATTACCAGAACTATCAAGAATGCTATTGGTTATAGTTTCACATCAACGACAGTTTCTATACTCCCAAATATAACTTACAGTTGCAATGGAATCAATATGTACGCCATCATGTCATCATCATTCAAGCCGGTAGTGAAGGAGGAGGATACCACAACTTTAGAACTTTACAAAAACATCAAAATCTGCCGTATGAAGAAACCGCCGATACTCAGCTTATACTACACTTGACGGCCAATCCAATGATGTGATGGGCACCGTTGTCTATTATCCACATCATAGTCTAATTGGAGCTGACAACCTGGCAATTAGGATACCGAGTTTGAGAGGTATTTTCATCTCTTGTTAAGAATGTAGTCAATCTACAGACGAGACAACTTACTCAGCCTGTAGCCTATACTATTGAGCACAACTGAATGTCATGGCTTGGTTGAATTCAGTGTATTGGCTGCACATTATTGTAGGATACCGCCACCACATTAGGTTAGTACTTCATGTTTGATGTTTGATTTTATTAATCATTTGTATCGGTATCCTAATGTTTTCTTCTTGGGATAGTTGGGATAGGGCACAAGAATCGGTATCCCTTACTGAAATTCACCCTACATCCCAGGTTATGAGCTCAAAAAAATGCAAATGAAAATGAATTTTTCAAGGTAAAACAGTATCCTCCACACACAAAAAAGGTATCAACCATGATAATAGGCCACACGAGGTCGACCGATGCTCATTCAATATACAAAAGTAATTGTCCTGGATAGTATTATACGTTAGTTAACTAGCTGTAGATACGCTAATCTGTTGGCCAGGACAATTACTTTTGTATATTTAACTAGTTATAGCCCATTAGGTAGACCAGCCACCTATCGTCACCATACTAATACTCCGATTGCAACGCATGTAGAGCATAATAATAGACGTCCGGCCGCGTCGAGTCCTTTATTATGACCATATAAAGAATGTAGGGTGGTCATACCATGATGCCGGGCGATATCGTTCGACGCCGCGACCCTCAACCACATCAATCGACGATGATGCACCATGTTAGTGTCCTTTCGAGGTCTATAAACGGTCTCTAACCATGCTACCGGCGTATCGATATACGCCTATGGGTGCCTACTAAACATCCATACGGCAGGCACTCGCATCGGTGTACTCCGGCGGCTGCTATTCCGTCGACGGCACCACATCATGGTAATTGCTTATTGCAATAACTTAATAGGGAGTCCATAGTAAAATAGTCATCGCTGAAATTAGCATTTTGTGTGTAAAATGTACGGTATTGGCGATGATTAGGTATCGCTATTTAGCGATAATGAAAAGTGATACGGTCAAGCGATGTGAGGGCTTGTCCTCGTCCTCTGGTATCCTAAAACGACACAAATAATTAGGATCCCAGCACTGATCATCCTCTCATATTTTTTTGGTCTGGGTCAAACTCATATCATTATACTGTCAACAACAACTATCTATCCTATTTTATCAATCTACTCTATCAACACATGAGTTCCACTTCTCAAGGTGAGCACAAGGAATATGTCCATGTCGAGTTGTTATGAATATGTCCATGTCGAGTTGTTTGATAACTTCTTTTCTATTTACTTTCAAAGATGATATGGAGGATACCGCAAACACTAATGATGTTAATATGGGTACTACGGACGACGAACTCGGGGTAATCGACGAGGTTACGAACCAGGTAGTTAATATTGAACGTCGTCCCAACTCTTCTACTCGTTATATTAGCCGTCCTTCTGAGGTAAGTTTGTTTTTTCCTTATGTACATGCTAGTCGGTATCCTACGTACATATGTATGTGTTATGTGTTTATGTTACTTTTGATCTTTCAATTATCAATTATCATTATGTTTATTGAAATATTGGGTATTAATATATCCCTTTCCTCACCACTATCAACAATATATAATAGGATACCAATCATGAGGGTGGAGTTGTTGTTACGAATCTTCTTCCAACATTATTTGTTGCTGATGTTATTCAAACCGCTCTTGGCTCACCAGTAGTACTAAAGAACGGCGAGAATAATGAAAATGACGGTTCAACGATGGATACTAGTTTTAACAATACAACTACAACTCCAGGCACATGTACAACTATATCCGGTGGTCTTAAAAAGAAACCACGGCCTAGCGACAGACGGATCGCTGGTCAGCGCGGAAGGGGTGGATTATTGAAGAAGCCACCGAAGAAGTCCAATTATGTCGGTGGTATTGGTCCAATTAGTTCAAACTTTAGTGGGCCCGTCGGTCGGGTCACCGGGGGTAAGTCTCTTCATATTCATATATCTTATGTATTAGTGCTACAATACTTTATATGTTTATTTACTTATTTCTTGTTCCATATTATACCCTATCATCAGATAAATCTTCTAATCAGGACCAGCAACAGCAGACGGCAAAGAATACATCAGCCAAATCCAACCCATCAGCTGGTCTTCCTTTACCTCATGCCAGACTGCCCGCATCTTATGCTTCAGCGGCACGCGGTTCAACCGTATCAGATACCGCACGTATTGGTTCAACCGCATCTAATGGTGCGAGTAATCGAGAGTCGAGGGTTGTTGGTATTGGTAATGAGGTGTTGGATGTTGCTAAGAAAGTGCCTTCAGGTCATGTGTTGGAAGAAGTACAAGTACCTTCTTCCAATACTCCCAGCTTCAAAATCAGATCCACTTTCTTTGGGCAGTGTATAGTTGATAGTGTCTCCAGTGATTCTTTTCCTGTTAAAGAGTTGGATTTGATTCATTCTATCAATGGTAAAGTGATGGGTAGAGATATCTCCAAAGATGCATGGGAAGGATACCTCAAATCTCAATGTCAGCATCCTATGACGTTAATTGTTTTTCGACCTATCCCACAAGAGACACGTGCAGAAACCAAGTCGAGACTGTTAAGGGCCGAACGAGTAAGGGCCAAACAGAAGAAGGAAAAAAGTACAGCGCGGGTTGAAAAGAAGATGGAGAAGAATGTGCCGGTTGAAAAGAAGAAGGATAAGAAGCGGAAGAGCCGTAAAGGGGGGAATTCAGAACGATCTGGCAAGGCACCACAAGGTGGAGGTATGTATGCTGTGTATATGTTCATGCATTAGTTTGAATGTTTAAAATTATAGATGCAGAGGTCTAACCATTTATTTCTATCTATTAGCAGGCCAAAAGAAACCCACTCAGAAGAATTCTTCTAAGCTTGAGTCTAAAGGCAAGGGAATGATTCACTCGTTCTTTGGGAATTTGTCGAAGAAGAAGGTCAATAAGACTTCCGCCAAATTTGATTCCAATACCAACAAGCCATCTACTGCACATGTAAAAGTATCTACCGATCCGGCTTCTGTCAAAAGAGAATCAAGTGTCAAGCAGAAGAAGAAGTCTTCAGTATCAAGTGTCAAGCAGAAGAAGAAGTCTTCCGCGAAAGTATCGGACGTGAACGATGGTGAGCGCCAGCAATCGCTTTCTAAACTACTCAAGTTTCTTCATTCTGCCGCCGCCGCTGCACAGTATTCTCCTTCCGAAACCAAAGGAGATGGTTATTGTGCCATTAGGAGTATACTGCCACAACTGAAAATGCTTGGTATAGAGGTCAAGTAAGTAATGTGTATCTCTCTGTACAACTCATCCACATCTCTAACTTAATTCACACCCTCTTTCTTACTTGCTAATAATCATTCTAGATTTGGAGGTATGGTCATGGATGAAACCATTGACTACCGTACAGATCCAAAGGAAACGACTCGTCGACTACTAGGTACTGCCTTATTGTACTATATCCGAGCATACAAGACATTCATCTATTCAGCCAAAGATGATTATGATGAGAAGACTTGGAAAATGAAATGTAGGGAAGCCGATGAGTTGGTTGAGTTGTATGAAGATGCTCATGAAACTGAAAGGTTATATTCACCTGTACTTCCATATGATTTGTGGGCAGCAGAAGAAGTGATTATGGGTGCTGCCTCTTATCATCAAATGAATCTCGCGGTATGGGATGATCAACCCGATACTACTGTCCATCGCGACATCTTCGTCGTTCACCACAATTGCCCAAGGTCGGCTCGGAATACTATCTACCTTAACCAAGTCTTTGATGCAAAGACCGGTAATCGATACCATTTTGATTTGAAACACCATCCAAATCCAGTATTCCATGATGGTAAGTGAATCAATGGACTTGAGTGTGTGCTGTTTTATCAATGATGTAACATTTAATTTGATTTATTCATCATCTTATCGTTTCAGTCGCTGCTGCAATGCCTCGTGCCTCTTTAGCGGAAGATGATGTTGGTAATGTTGAATGGAGTTTGAAGACCATTCTAACTGTTGATCAAATTGGGAAAGTTAAATGTGATGGGTGTTGCCGCCTTGATGCTTGCTGCATTTGGGAGTCAAGTCGCAAGTCACGTCAACCCTGGTACGTTTATCTTGTCTTGTCTTCTTTTATATTGTGTATTCGTATGTTTACGCATGTATCTGACTTGTTTACATTTTAACTCACTGCCTCTACATTTACATCTCAGGTATTGCTGTTTGGATTGTCAACAAAAGGAATTCAAAGGCTTTGGTGATGAACCCCCTCCAGTTAAGGATGACGATGGCAACCTGCGTGTCACCATGCTTGATAAGTGTCATGATCCAACAAAGCCACGACCTACCATACCTGAATTCACCTGTGGCAGTGATGATGTTTTTGATGAGAACAAAGTGTCCGCTTCGTCCAAGAAGGAGAAGAAGGTCACCTCGTCCTATGATCCAGATGCTCCTGAACCTGATAATCCGTTTGCTGACATCGATACGGCATTAAGACAGGGCCTTGCCTCAATTGAAATGCATACCTGTGCCATGCAAGTTCATGCAGGTGAATATCGAGGTCAAAGGAAGGGTCGTCCAATCCTCAACGTGATGCAAGGTGGTTTAGCACTTGTAGAAGAAGATGGCCATACCGAGGAATCTCTTGAGAGGAAGGTTGCAACCTTTGTTAATGATTTGACGGAAGCTAAAGTGAAGGTTGGCGGCGAGGATATGAGGGAGATGGCAAATTTTGGCGATACACCGACAGCCGATGCAAATGGATCAGTTGGCTTGAACTATGCTAAAGACAAGGAGATGAATAATCCTCAAGGTTCAGGTAATCTCATGAATCGGGTGTCAAGTTCTTGTGTAAGGTTTGGATGTACAACATTTGTAAGGCACATGGTTAGTGTTGATCGGAAGCGCCGACAACTACCGTATGTGAAGCAAGAATTCACCCTCGACTCTTTACGCATGTTCGATCTGTGCAGTACACCAATTACACCAGAAGATAGATCGGATGCAGCATACTACAAAAAGGCCAATGCTGCTGCCAAACGAGAAGGTCTGACGCTAAGTCAATACTTCTTGCAGACTTTCATCTTACACCTCCTACAGCTCAAGTTGTCTTACATCAAGAGGAAGAGGATTGAGTCTGAGAATCGTGGAAAATCTGATGACGAGGTACGTTTTTGTTATGTCTATTTCAAATGTGATGAGATATCTTGTAATCTTTCACTAACTCTTTGCCGCCTATCTTCACAGGCTACACCTGTTCCCATTGCCTTCCCATTGTACACTGCCTCCAAAATGACTCACCATCACCACTTTGGTAATATTGGTGCAACAACTACCACCCTTGTTACATATTATGGCAATGTTTGGCATCCAGAGAAGTTTTGGTGTCACTTCACCAAGGCACTGCCCCCTGAACTAGCAAATGCAATGAATGAAGTCTTTGGAGGATTCTACCAACACTTCCCCGAGATGGACATTGAATTTGAAGCTGATGTTACCAAAGCAGAGTTCATTCAAGCGTGGGATAAGGATGTCGACGAGGATACAAGGAAGGAGATGTATGAAGCTCAACAGAGAATGTACAAAATGGGAGGAGAGGCGGCTGAAATTTTCCATACTGCCAAGGAAGATGGACAAGATGAGGAGGAAGCATTGGAATGTGTTCGTGATTTGTTGTCAGAGGCACATTACAATAAGTATCGTGGATCTTTGTTGGGTGGTGCTATTACCACCGTTGCCGCAGCATTTGTGAGGGCGTTTGAGAAACTATCACCAAACGACAAGGTGTTGTTTTATCCCTTTTCTCCTCATGTCACGGATCGCCTCATTCCCCACCTCAAAAAGGAGGAGAGAGCAAAGTATGACAACTTACTGAAACATTACGAGTTGAACGAACTTCTATCCAATTTGAAGAGTCGTCAAACAGGGATACAGAAGTCCATCGACAGCCGAAAGAAGAACAAGACTGCTGATGGTAGATCTAAGAGTAATATGAAGGGAGCTGCTAAACAGAAAGAGAATGGCAAGGGAGCTGCAGTTGACAACAAACGAAAAGCGGAAGAAGGTTATCTTGACAGAGGAATGTATCCATATTCACACCCTAATAATACTTCTACTTTGCAACCGATTGTAGTTTTGTGCCCAAGGGGCGATTCCTGTACCAGAAAGGGTGTGAGAATGTCCGAATATGTATTCTATGACGATGGTAGTGGCAAATCAGACTCGAGGACAGGGTACATATCATCTGTAGGGTGGAAGCATGTCTTAAATGACTGTGGAGCAACTGGCTGTGGAGCCAGTAAAAGATTAGTGCCAGCAGATGAGGCGAATAAGAAGACATGTATAAGGTATAATCTTATCAAGGCAAGAACTCTTAGTGCGAAGAAGTCGAAGAATGATAAGAAGAAGGACGAGTCAAAGAAGAAGAAGTCGACAGCAAAGAAATCAAGCACATCAAAGAATAGTTGAGGAACCTATGATGTCATATCTAAACAAGTAAATGTATAAGAATAGAGAAGTTTTTATGTGTTCAATACGTTCTAAACACTTTCAATAAGAGAAGAGGAGTTGTGAACATATATCTTCAGTTCGAAACTTAACCGAAATGATGTCAAGTGAGGCAGTAGAGTTGGGACTTCATCCTTGTCGAACATGTTTGAGTTAGGGTTCCGCTTTATCATTACTATTGGCCCAGATTGTGTATCTTGAAGTAGTTTTTCCTTAATACTTTTAAACATGTGTTATCATCAAGTGTTGCAATATTCGACTTCATTAATAGAACTGTCTAGTAAAGTCCTTTCTACATCTGCCCCACTCATATAAACCTTTCATTCTCAATCTACAACTAACATAAACATATTTCATCTCTAAAAGCTGACAGTTCATTAATCTCCACAAATCCAGTCATACCATCATTAAGTTTGTTGATATAGTCAGATTGTTGTGTTTTTTTGTTATGTCATTATTAGAGAGGACTTGGGCAACGAGTCGAGCAGTCACCAATAGCCCTACCCACATCACGAGGCCACGTGATGAATTTCTCAAGGAAATCGGTGAGATCTTTGACAAAGCGAAAACATCCTTCAAATGGCTATAGAAAGAATGAAAGATAAGAAAGTAAGTATTATAATAATATTGTACAATGATATAAATTGAATATGGTATGCACCAACACAATCTTACCTGAAGGAAAATCCAAACAGCAGCGCAAACACCAGCAATAGGCCAAGCCAAGAAGAACAATACTGTATTGTATTGATGGAGGATAATGATACGAGATTGTTAGATGCAAATGACATAAAGCAAAATCATGCACCGTCACGATGATAATATAATATTGATATTCAATGTTCTTTATGACTCTGCTGCGTGGACTTACATACGAGCCAGATAATTGCAAATAGCGGATTCTTTGCCATGATTACTGTAGTTTAAAGTTATGGTTGGATTGCAGATTTATATTACAATCTGTGCGATATTACAAGATATGATAAAGTTGTCCGAGATTTTAAAAACTCAACTTGCGGTATCTTTAAAGGATACCGTGATATCGAGAGAACGATTGTGTTGAGCTCTTTCAATAGGACAATGAAGGAATTTTGCCTAGCAACAACACTTAATATGTAAGAGAGTATGAAGTCCATAGAGATATAACTAGGCCAATCAAACAATGCATGTATTAATCTTTTAATGAGCATCTTACTCCCTAGAGTCTGGTCGGTTAAACTTGCCTTTTTCACCTTGCCATTTCCCTTTGAGATATTTATTAATCCTTCTCTGTTGTTTGTTTTGTTCTTTCCGTTCTGAAGCAGATTGATAGATATCCTGTAAAGTCATAGACTTCATAACTTCCATTCTTTCACCAGCAGATAAATGCATGAATGGGTCATCCTCACCATCCCATACTTGATCTTCATTAGTTTCCAGCTCTCCTATATTGATAGCTTGTAGATTTGGATTAGCTTTTAACACTGCCTTGGTATTCTTTTTGGTAAATATATTGACCAGGCGCTGTCTTATACGAAGTGGAGATTGCATTTGAGATATCCATGACAACGTTTTACCAATCAATCTTAGCTTGCGTTTAGCTCCACCAGTTACCCACAAGTCACTCTTTGTATACACATGCAATGGACCACTAAGGCCTAGTCCAGTTGTACATATACAAAGATCATTATCCAGATATATGATTTGGATCTCCAGCGGCTCTCCTTTCTTTGTTCCTTTGAAGTCATCCTTGTTCTCACTATTGGTACATATACCAAACAGATTTGATTCGCTTTCAACTAAATCAAGATCAATCGCCGTCCGTGTTAGCCCGTATACATCATATCGTTGACTAATCCGAAATAAACCTCCCAATACACGAGTTTCATCAATAATGTGTGCGTTTTCCCTTATAGCAAGATTTTCCAAGTATATTTGTCGTGTCGAAGACCGAAATGGATTCTCCGTCTTACCAGCTCTAAAACTCCACGGTCCACCTCTTGCAGTTACTTCCTTCTTTTTATTCACATTTTCATCACCTTCTTCAATTCGTTTCGTCTTACTCAAGAGAAATCGGGATGTATCAAGTATAGTTGATGCCTCATTAGTTGCAAATGCAAATGACCACTCTCCATCTAATAGATTTGAATCAGTAGTTGTCGAGACAGGGTTTGCCTGAACTAATGCAGCAAGACGCTCTTCAATTAAATCATCTCGATCTCTCCTCCATCTCGGAGGTACGACAACCTTTTGTTTCCCATCTTCATTTGATTTACTTGCACTACTACTACTACTACTAATTGCAGATTCACTTTGTCTACCATCACCAAGCAATACTAATAACTCCTGCTTACACCCCGTTATAGATTCTTGCACTAGATTCCGTTTTAACTTATTTATATCATATACGAATCCATCTTTACCGCCAATACCAACTGAAGTTTCTCTTTCTCTATTGATAAAATGTGATGGTATGTTATCGACTTGAGTTGCAGAGTTGGTGGTAGTAGTAGATTGTTGTTGTTGTTGTTGTTCATCTTCTACAGATAGTTCATCCATAAAGGTATCAAATTCATCAGCATCAACTTTACTTGTAGAATGTAAAGATGATATATAACATCTTCTTTGTTTAATGTTTTGTTTAGTATTACCCTGTTGCTGTTGTTGTTGTTGTTGTTGTCGGAGTGGACACAAAGAGTCATCGATTGTATGGCGTCGAAATGTGGAGGAGGAAGAACTCGACTGTAGTAGCGACTGAACAACAACGGGTAATGCCGCTAGTAATATTATTAATGATGGTAGCATTTTTATTTGTATACGACGTGGATAGGTGTGTTGCGCACGCACTCTATGATCTAAATACATTCATGGTAAAATGATTTTTTCTACGAAAATTGGGGAGCCCCCCAAAATTTTAGAGAGTTGATGTTTGGTTGATTGATGAGCTAATGTCTGGTCTGATATTGATTATCATAATAAAGGTCAAATAAATGGAAGTGTGAGTGTAGTTAATACCATGATGTTGTTCGGTACCTGGTGGTTTCCTAACAATTTTCTAATTGAGAAATATCGATTAAAAAAATATTGCCATGGATTCTGATGATGAAATAGAATACCTTGGGACAATAAAGGCCCAAGAAAGTACTGCTGCCATTAATTCAATATCTGATTATCGAGAAGCACAACATCTCAAATATCAACAACAGACAAATGATGGATTGATTTGTCCATCTCATTATGATCCCGAAGTGTTTAATAATCTCCCACTGGATTTACAGCAGGAACTTGCCGAAGAGCATCACCAAGAAGCTCAAGTTATCAATCACAATCATGGATTACCAGAAGGAATATCAGGGACTCTTCGAAACAAACACGCCTACTTACATTCAAATAATAGAGCAAGTTACGATCCAAATATTCAAGGTGAAGTACATAAATCAGGAGATAATACAATTAGAGATACTCATCCAGCCGCTTACTCCTCTGGCGGATGGATTTGGGTGAACGATCCAACGTATGAGCAAAATCAAAACTCTAGAGTTGATAGTGCAGAAGGTGTACAAAGTTTAATTGCTGATTTTAGTACATTGGGATCGAATTATACTCATGGACAAGTAGTTGATTTAGCACGCAAGTGTGGCGTACTACATGGTAAATGGCTAATTGACATTAGCCCTGACAACGTTGTTACTGATTGGCCTCTTATCAGAAATGACATCTTACAATCAAAGCTTGCTTCCACTGCAAAGATTAGTGACACACCCGATAATAACTTTCACAAGGTTTGTATCTACTGTCCAAACTTCGAAGATAAAGCTGAAATCTTACGAGTAAGGAAGGCAATCTTGAATGATGTAGGCATTAGTAGAGATTCAACTCTACGCTTTAAGTTGGACGCTTTTACGTATTTGGGAATATACGCTGGTGGTCATATCAGAACTACTACCTATGACTGCGGTGGCTTGAACGATTTACAATGTACAACTCTCATTACTGCGCATGAAACGTGTACTAACTGCGCAACATGTCAAAGGTGTTATCCATCTTGTCTACCAGAAGTTGAACGAGTGAAGTCGATTCCTAGATTGAATGATGATAATACAATCTGCACGGGTCTAGAGATGATTGTTGTTGGATTGAAGCACCACACGGATAATTTGTATGCATTAGAGTCGCTCACGCTCGAACGTGAACCTGGTAATGAAGTCGAACAGTTAGCAATTGTCTGTAAGAATGGTAGAGGCGGAGTTGTTGGATACATTCCAACAAGGTTAGCTGTTAAACTTTCACCATCATTGGATGCCGATATTATTAGAATTGATAATGCTTCACTGCTATTTCAAACAAATACCACTCTACATATTGCAGTTGATTTGAGTCTAATTCCAAATGATAATGATTATTACAAGCCGCAATTCCTTGACGTATTGAAAAAGTTGGGTGCCAAGTTTCAAAAAGAGAAGAAGGTCAAGAAAAAGAAACAAAGTAAGAAAGATGACAGTAATGAGTTGAATGATGGGTGTAAGTCTTCTGATGATGATGATGATAACAAAAAGCCAATGAGAGGAAAGAAGGAGGAAGATGTCAAGATTAGTCAACATCAAATGGCAAACTTTCGTGACTACTCTTCTTCAACAAACGAAAGCATCCCTATTAGTATAGTTTCTTGGAATCTATCAGAGACTAGTGGGTCAGTGTCGGATGCCGCTCCCGACCAAAACCTTAGGAGACAAGAGTCTGCGCGTCTAATCCGAGAAGAATGCTTCCGACCGCACTTTGAATCACAAACATCAGAGAATGGCAAGGTGTATCTCCCTGATATTATCGCATTACAAGAGACCCCAGCAAGTACCACTGGCGAAATTGGCATCGGACACGCTTTACAGGGACTATTGGACCAGAGTACTACTTCAATTACTGGTGGATTAGATTTCTCCTCTATACTCGGTCATTTGGGTGCATTAGCTGTGCGTTGGGGTGAAGCAACTTTTGGGACGTATGGTTATGTCAGCGTCGGAACCCAGTCATCCCATTGTGGCTTATGTGATCTTCTAGTTCGTAAGGACTTTGCTCCTCAAAGAGTATATCTGGGTGGTGAGAGGCTGCCCAGTGTTGCTGCTATTCTAACTCTCCCAAACAAAACAAAAGTTGCTGTGGCATCAAATCATCTTAGTCCATTCGGAGAAGGAGCCAACGAGAGGGAGAATGAATGCAAGTCTCTTATGAGAACACTCTCTAGGCAATGTGATAATGTTGTTTTGATTGGAGACTTCAATATGAGACAAAAAGAAGATAAAACGATTGAAGGACTGGTAGGAGGAGGCTGGCTTGATTCATGGAAGGTTTGTGGATCAAGCAAACAGCTCAAGTTTACGTGGAATTCATTTGACAATCTCTACCATAACAATGGCTTCGGTTTCAACTGCCGTTTTGATAGATGCTACATGAGAGGAGATGCGTTAACAACTACCAACTTTGATCTCATGGGGAATGTTCCTATCAATGGAGTAGAAGGAGACTATTTATCGGATCATTATGGTATTATTGTTGAGGTTACTGTCGACCCACTGATATCAGATGACCATGACAAGAAAGTAAAGGCATTATCAACAACTACTACAGGGATCAGCAATAAAGGCAGGGATAACGTGGATTTCAACAACCAACTTGACAATGTTGAGAGCTCTAGTATTCCCTCATTTTTTCAATTCGAGGAAGACAAATTGAAGAGTTTCAAATCTGACAAATGTGATGAGCCTAAAGACTCAAGTTATAAAGAGAAGAGGAAACCTCAATCTGTTCAAAGTAAACATACAAAACAACAACACACCAAACAGAAACAATCAAGCACATTCTCAAGCTCTGATGAAGATGTTTTGATGGGATCAGAAGACACTCCACTACAGGCCAATGGCAAGCGAGCTAAGCAAGATCAAACTACAACAAAAGGCAATATAAAGAAGCCAAAACCTAATAGCGATGATTTAGTTCGAGGTGGAAGTAAGAAGGAGTTGAAAGCAAAAGCTGCCAAGGCGAAACGAAATAGATTTGATAGCGACAGTGACTCTGAAGACGATGCAGAAGCCATGCGACGTATGTTTCGAGAGAAGCAAGGCAAGAAGTATAAGCCACGTGAATTACCGTTTGTTCCACAAGTGTACTCTTCCGATGAAGACTTTTGAGAATTATCCCAGATGAAGTTCAATACCTTACTACTACTCCGACTATGTGCTTATGGACAATCATTTGGAATGTTTGTTACATAGATTAAACATGATCTATTAGATACAGCAATGTGATGTATGTTACATCTACATAGTTGTTATTATGCCCTTTCTCTCTTCCCTGACAATGATGATAACTCATGACAGAGCCAAACTCCTAACACATGTAGGTTATCAGTTTTAATGAACCCTAGCAGGGTAAAACTCCTTTTTTTGGGGAAGAATGAGACCCCTTTTTAGATATGGGGATATCTCTGCCACAGGACCACCATTTCAGCGAGTAACTGGCGATAAATAAGCCTCAAAATAAGTAGAAGATGGCAATAATAGATCGCCGAATATCGCTCAGAAAGCAAATTTCTAGGGACTATAAAAAAGTTGCACAGGTTCTTAACTAAACCGAATCAGGTTAAGCCCCACTTCATGGAGACCTGTCTAAATGTAGGATGTCCACTCTGGTATGTCAATAGGTTTGTAGTAAGGAATGCAGATAGATTCCTCCTGCACAGATTCTTATCAGCTAGCAAATCCTAGATAGCAGTATCAGACGATATAGACTTGCCATTAAAACTGCCGGCTAGACCTAGCCACATGTGTCAGGTTATGTCACCTCCACAAGACCACCACTAATTGAACTGATACGATATGAAACTAAGTACTTATCAATAATATGCATATATAACTATCAAGAGTGGTGGAGTTGATCATTTACCAGGTATAGCCTCCTCTTTCTTACCATTAACTATAGCATTCTATTACTGATATGAAATCTTACACTCTCATATTTTACTTCATTAGCCGTCAATTGAGTACCTAATTGGATGGACAGCACCGAATACCTAGCTGCATACTGGATTAGCATTTGATACCCGGCTACACTGAAGTTAGAGAGCTTATTAATAAATAGTAGATATTGTTAACTATTAAGTAGTATCGGGTATTTGATAATTAAAATTAAATTTGATACGATAAAGTGATATTGTATTATAATTAAAAAATGGGTGGTGATCATCATAAAAAGAAGTCGAAGAAACGTAGGCGAGACAGAGACGATGGGGATGATGATAAAGTTGTGAGAGGATCAGGTGTTGATTATTCAAAGGTAGCAGATCGTCATGTTGATGACGCCAGGTTCGAAAAGCACAGGGCATCATCAACTAATCAATCAACATCAACTACAGCTGCTACATCTACAACATCACCAGCTGCAACAGCAACACAGCCAGCAGGTATGTCAAGCCAAATGACAGCTGTTATGAGAGTAATGGCAGGAATGGAGGAACGTACGATAAAAGAAAAGCTTGCCGACTCCAATAGACCAACATGGGAACAATACAAAAAGGATAACGAAGATAAACTTAACATTGAGGGATTGGACCAAAAGAAGATGGATGCATACCGTAAGGAATTAGATGAACAACGAGAGAAATTGTTAACAAGGGGTACTAATCATCGAGATGGCAAGGATGATAATAAGAAATCATCAAAGAAGAGTAAAAAGAAAAAGAAGAGCCGAAAGAGTAGTCGATATTCAAGCGGCAGTAGTGAAGATAGTTATAGTTCAGATGAATATAGTAGTGATGATGATAGGAAGAGTCGTAAAAGAAAGAAGCATAAGAAACGTAGCCGAAAGAGTAGTCGATACTCAGATAGCAGTAGTGACGAAGACAGGAAGAAAAAGCATAAAAAGAAGAAGTCCAAAAAGAGGCAAGGCAAAGATGATGATAGCTATAGGCTTAGTTCATTCTTTACAAAAGACGATTCTGATGGTGATAGTAGATAGTAGATGAATACGACGATAGTTAAGAGGTATCATCTTATAATATACTTTATTCTAAACACCAAACATCTCTTCTAGCCAACATCTGCACCCCAACACAGATGTATATAATGTATGTGTGCATATCATATGCTCTAAAGTCCGAAGCATAATCATCACCACATATATCTTAGTTCTCATTTATTCTTCCACTAACAACTTGCCATCTACCTTTGCAGAAACATCTTGACTTCTCATGAAACTTAACTTTCTCCCATCAGGTGTTTCCTCATCCTTTGGTCCGATGCCCCATGGATTCTTAGCAATTACAATATCACCCACTTC